>Ga0187892_10000038_pt1 | contig 265731 bp, 213 predicted proteins | sample MA1701073metaG_FD_139345 | JGI IMG/M metagenome (GOLD analysis project Ga0187892, IMG submission 139345) | Bio-ooze microbial communities from a basaltic lava cave in the Kipuka Kanohina Cave System on the Island of Hawaii, USA - MA170107-3 metaG ... | reverse complement strand
CGCGGGTCTCGCGGGCGGGGGGGTGGGGGCGGGGGCGGGGGCCGGGGCCGGGGTGGGGGCGGGAGGCGCGAGCGGTACCTGCGGCCGGTGAAGCCCACGGCCTACGCGGTCGAGTCGGCCCTGCGGGTCCTCGAGCGCGCCGGCCACGTGCGGCTCGCGCGGCGCGGGCGCGGGACGGCGGTCGTCGAGGTCGTGGACGCGGTGCCGGCGAGCGGGCTCAGGGTCGACGAGCGGGAGCTCGAGATCCGCCGCCGCGCCGAGGAGCAGCGCCTCCAGCGCACGATCTACTACGCCGGCGGCAGCCGGTGCCGCACGGCCGAGGTCCTTCGCTACTTCGGCAGCCCCGGACCGCCGCCGCCGTGCGGGCGCTGCGACCTCTGCGGGCTGCCGGCGCGCCGGCCGGCCGTCGCCGTCGCCGCCGGAGTGCCGGCGCGGGCCGCGCCGCGGGCGGGTCCGCGGGCCGGTCCGGACGACGACCTCACGATCGCCCGCAAGGTCCTCTCGTGCGTCGCCCGCATGGGCGGGTCGGAGACGCGGACGATGGTCGCGACGTGCCTCGTCGGCTCGCGGTCGGCGCGCCTCGCCGAGAAGGGGTACCCGACGCTCTCGACCTACGGCCTGCTCCGGGCCATGACGCGCGCGGCGGTGGTCGAGCGGATCGACGAGCTCTCGGCGGGCGGCTGCCTCGTCGCGCGCGGCGGCCGCGTGGCGCTGACGCGCGCCGGGGTCGAGGTGATGGCCGGGCGCGCCCCGCTCCCCGCGAGGGGGGGCGAGGGCGGGGCGCGCCCCGACCCGGGGACGGGAACGGGTTAGCTTAGTAGAGCCTCGGCTCCCGGTCGCGCCGCGCGCGCGGCTGGCGCTCGGGACGCGACGGCTCGGGACGGGCCTCGGCGGCCGCGGCGGGGGCCGGGGCGCCGCTGCCCTTCAGGCGCTCGGCGACGATCGGCGCCTCGTGGCTGTTCATCCGCCAGGCGCGATACCACGTCGTCTGGACGGGCTTGTAGCCCCAGGCCAGGAGGTCCTTCTCGATCCCGGGCATGTGGGCGGCGCCGTAGAAGATCGCGATCGTCTGCTCCCTGGCGTCGCCGTCGGCCTCGAGCCTGGCCGCGAGCTGCTCGACCACGTACTGGTTCCGGCGGTCGAGGATCTCCTTCATCAGGCCCTCGGGCATGCCGGGCATCATCGGGCCGAGCTTCTTCATCTGCTCGTACGCCCGCTCGGCCTGACGCCGCCGCGGGTCGCTCGGGTCGGCGCCGAACTGCTCGGCGAGCTTCTTCTTCGCCTCCTCCTCGTCCATGCCCGACATCTGGAGCATCATCATGCTGCACATGCCGTGCTTGAGGCCGTCCTCGACGCGCTTCACGTCCCCGCCGCCGGCCATGAGGCCCTTCGCCATCGAGAGCGGGCCCAGGAGCTGCTTCGCCTGCCGGAGCTGCGCCGGGTCGACCTGCTGGAAGAGCGGGTCGCCGGGGCCGACCGTGACGTCGCAGTGGACGAAGTTCTTCGCCTTGTAGTCGATCCCGTCCTTCTGGAAGCCGAGCCCGAGGAGGTTCCCCATGGCGTCGTAGAGGCCGCCCAGGTCCGGCGCCTCCTCCTCCTGGCCCTCGAACTTGACGCCCTCGAAGAGGACGACGTCCGACGTGTCGAGCGCGTCCTTCTGGAGCTGCCGGTAGTACTCGATCTCGCCTATGTGGACGACGCCGACGAGCCGGATCTTCGTCTTGCTCCCCGGCTTCGCGTAGTCGCGCGACGCGATCTCGAAGTCGCCGGCGACCTGGTCGTAGCCGTCGTAGCGCATGAAGTCCCCGGCCGAGGTCGTGTACACGGCCGGCGTGCCGGGCGCCTCGACCTCGTGGCGGTACTGGATCTGACAGGCGGAGACCGAGACCGCGGCCGCGACGAGCAGCGGCAGGCCCGGGAAGCGGAACCGGATCGTCTTCGGTTGCGTGGTCGTGGTCGACATGTCGAACCCCTCCTCGTGTAATGAGAAGGTACGGGCGAGGGGGCGGCGGCGTTAGATGGACCCGCGGACGGCGGCCTCGATCTCCGCGTCCCGGTCCGTCGCCTCGAGGTCGCGCGACGAGGAGAGTGCGCCTCCTGCGTTTTCCTCCGCAATCCGTTGACCTCCTCGCCCCAACCCGATACAAATGCCGCCTGGCCACGGCCCGGCCCGACCCAGGAGAGAGAGAGGACGACCCCATGACGGCGACCGCATCCGACAAGAAGACGCACGACGCGTTCGGCGCGCGCGCGACGTTCGACACCGGCTCGGGGAAGGCGACGCTCTATCGCCTCGACGCGCTCGAGAAGGCCCGCGTGGGGCACATCTCGAAGCTCCCGTTCTCGATCCGCGTCATGCTCGAGTCGGCCCTCCGCAACCTCGACGGCTTCGAGGTGACGGAGGACGACGTCCGCGCCCTCGCGACCTGGGACGCGAAGAAGCCGGCGGCGGTCGAGGTGCCGTTCAAGCTCGCGCGCGTCGTCCTCCAGGACTTCACGGGCGTGCCGTGCGTCGTCGACCTCGCCGCCATGCGCGCGGCCACGAAGGGGCTCGGCGGCAACCCGAAGCGGATCAACCCGCTGATCCCCGTCGACCTCGTGATCGACCACTCGGTCCAGATCGACTCGTTCGGGAGCTCGCTCGCGCTCGTCAAGAACGCCGAGATCGAGTTCGAGCGCAACCGCGAGCGCTACGAGTTCCTGCGCTGGGGCCAGAAGGCGTTCGACAACTTCCGCGTCGTCCCGCCCGCGACCGGGATCGTCCACCAGGTGAACCTCGAGTTCCTGGCGAAGCTCGTCTTCCTGCGCGACGACCCGTACGGCTCGGGCGAGAAGGTCGCGGTCCCCGACACCCTCGTCGGGACGGACTCGCACACGACCATGATCAACGGGATCGGCGTCGTCGGCTGGGGCGTCGGCGGGATCGAGGCCGAGGCGGTCATGCTCGGCCAGGCGATCAACATGCTCCTCCCGCAGGTGATCGGCTTCAAGCTCAAGGGCAAGCTGAAGGAGGGCGTGACGGCGACGGACCTCGTCCTCACGGTCACGCAGATGCTGCGGAAGAAGGGCGTGGTCGACAAGTTCGTCGAGTTCTACGGCCCCGGCCTCTCGCAGATGACGCTCGCCGACCGGGCGACGATCGCCAACATGGCGCCCGAGTACGGCGCGACCATGGGCTTCTTCCCGGTCGACCACGAGACGCTCCGCTACTTCCGGACGACGGGCCGCACGGACGACGAGGTCCTGCTGGTCGAGCGCTACATGAAGGAGCAGTCGCTCTTCCGGACGGACTCGACGCCCGACCCCGAGTTCACGGACACCCTCGAGCTCGACATGAACGAGGTCGAGCCGTCGATCGCCGGGCCGAAGCGGCCGCAGGACCGGATCGTCCTGAAGGACAGCAAGCGCACGTTCCGCCGCTCGCTCCTCGACATGCTCGAGGAGCACACGACCGAGCTGCCGAAGGAGCGCGTCAGCGCCTGGCTGAGCGAGGGCGGCAACACGCAGGAGGCGACCGAGGAGCTGCTCCACCCGCCGAACCTCGGCAAGCTCACGCAGGAGATCCCGATCACGCAGGGCGGGCTCACGTACCACCTCATGCACGGGGCGGTCGTGATCTCGTCGATCACCTCGTGCACGAACACGTCGAACCCGTCCGTCATCCTGGGCGCGGGGATCCTGGCGAAGAAGGCCGTCGAGCGCGGGCTGACGACGAAGCCGTGGGTGAAGACGTCGCTCGCGCCCGGCTCGAAGGTGGTGACGGACTACCTGAAGGAGGCGGGCCTCACGCCGTACCTCGAGGCGCTCGGCTTCCACATCGTCGCCTACGGATGCACGACCTGCATCGGCAACTCGGGCCCGCTGCCGACCCACATCTCGGACGCGGTCAAGAAGGGCGACCTCGTCGTCGCGGCCGTCCTCTCCGGCAACCGGAACTTCGAGGGCCGCATCAACCCGTTCGTGCGGATGAACTTCCTCGCCTCGCCGCCGCTCTGCGTCGCGTACGCGCTCGCGGGCGAGATGGACATCGACCTGCTGACGGAGCCGATCGGCATCGACCGCGCCGGACACCCCGTCTACCTCCGGGACATCTGGCCGACGCGCGACGAGATCGCGGCCGCCGAGGAGGCGGCGGTCAAGCCCGAGATGTTCCGCCAGAGCTACGGGAACGTCTGGGAGGGCAACCCGCTCTGGAACAAGATCCCGGTCGGGGGCGGCGAGCTCTACAACTTCGACGAGAAGTCGACGTACATCCAGGAGCCGCCGTTCTTCGTGGACTTGAAGCCCGAGCCGGAAGGGCTGGAGGACATCTCGGGCGCGCGGGTCATGGCCCTGCTCGGCGACTCGGTGACGACCGACCACATCTCGCCGGCCGGCGACATCGCCGAGGACAGCCCGGCCGGGAAGTACCTGAAGGACCACGGCGTCACCAAGCACGACTTCAACAGCTACGGCGCGCGGCGCGGCAACGACCGCATCATGGTGCGCGGCACGTTCGCCAACATCCGCTTGAAGAACCTGCTCGTCCCGGGGGTCGAGGGCGGCGTCACGATCTACCACCCGACGGGCGAGCGCATGTGGATCTACGACGCGTGCCAGCGCTACAAGAAGGACGGGACGCCGCTCGTGGTCCTCGCCGGGAAGGAGTACGGCACGGGGTCGTCGCGCGACTGGGCCGCCAAGGGCACGCTCCTGCTCGGCGTGCGGGCCGTGATCGCCGAGAGCTTCGAGCGCATCCACCGCTCGAACCTGATCGGCATGGGCGTCCTCCCGCTCGTCTTCCCGGAAGGGAAGAACGCGAAGTCGCTCGGCCTCACCGGCCACGAGACGTTCGAGATCGGCGGGATCGCCGAGGGTCTCTCGCCCAAGAAGAAGCTCAAGGTCAAGGCGAAGGGAAAGGACGGCGGGGTCGTCGAGTTCGAGGCGACGGCGCGCCTCGACACGCCGGTCGAGGTGAACTACTACCGGAACGGCGGCATCCTCCAGACCGTGCTCCGGCAGCTCAACTCGGGCAAGCGGTAGCCGGCGCGCGAGCCGTGTGACGCGGTTCCGAGGTCGCGACGAGCGGCGTTCCTGACGCTCGTCGCGGCCCCGGCGGTCGGGGCGTTCGCGGCCCGGCTGCTCGTGCCCGGTCGCAACGTCTCCCCGGCGAATCGGTCCGTGCCCGCGCTCGAAGCAGGGAGCGGGCATCAAGTCGCGCCGCTTGCCGTTCCGCAGCCGGATCCGTCCGGCTCACCCGGCGTGCCGACGCCGAGACCGGCGCGAGCGCCTTCGAGGCGGAGCTGAAGATCCGCGCGGGCGCCCTGACCTCGAGCGAGCGCGTCGATGCCGGCGGCGCGTTCGAGATCCGCGACCTGCCGCCGGGGACGTACGAGGGGTTCGCCAAGCTCCACGGCCACGGCGGGGGACGCCTGGGGGTCACGGTCGGCGATGGCGTCGTCGACGGCGTCACGCAGCGGTGGGCCGCGGCCACGGCCGACTCCCGGGGCGCCTTCGAGATCCGCGGCCTCCTCCCCGGCGGACACGTCGTCACGGCGACCACCGCCGACCGGGAGCCGGGCCGCGTCGAGATCGACCTCCGGGGGACGAGGCCGAGAGGACGCTCTTCGTCGGACCGTGAAGGAAAGGAGAGAGAACGTGGCGAGGGATGTCGGACCCCCTTGTTGGACTCCCGTTCGCCATGTCGATCCCGCAGACCGTCCACCTCGACGCCGGCGCCGCCGGCACGCAGCGCCTCGTCCTCGACGACGACGACCGGCACGCGCTCGCGGAGTGCCTCGGAGAGCGCCTCGGGGCGAGCGTGCTCGCCTCCTGCCTCATGGGCACGCACGTGCACGCCGTCGCGGAAGGAACGCCCGAGGCCGGAGCGGTCGGCCTCACCGAGGCGCTCCTCGCCTACCGGCGCGGGTTCAAGCGACGGCGCGGGTACCCGGCGCCGCCGCTCCGCGGACCCGTCGACGCCCGCGCGATCCCGGGCGCGTTCGAGCTCGCGCGCACGATCCATTACGTCCACGAGAACCCGCGGAAGATGCGCCTGCCCCTCGTCGAGCGCCCGGTCGACTCCCGTGGAGCAGCTGCCGGGCCTTCGTCGGGTTGCGACGCGTCGACATCGCCAACGTGCCTCGGGCGCGCGAGCTGCTCGGGCCGCGCATCGAGCGCGCCGTCGGCTCGATCCGCGTCCTCGCGGACCTCCAGCCGCTCGTCGTCCCGACCGCGTCTCCGGGCGTCCTCCTCGCCGCCGCCGCCGCGACCTACGGCCTCTGCCCCGCCGAGCTGGCCGGCCCCTCGCGCCGCTGGCCGGCGCCCGAGGCCCGCTGCCCGTTCGTGCGCCTCGGCGAGCTCGAGTCCTACACGCACGCCCAGCTCGCGGTCGCGCTCGACCGTACGCGGGCCCGGGTCTCGCAGCTCGCCGCCAGGCCGGTCGACGAGATCGCCGTCCGCATCGCCCGGACGCTCGTGCGCGACCCTCGCCTGAAGCGTCACCTTCCGGGGATCGCCGTCGCGCACGAAGCCGGCGCAGGCTAACCAAGACGGTAAGCCTGAGGCCGGTTCCGCGTGAAACCGGGCTCAGGCTTACCAGATCGGTAAGTCTGCGCGCGCCGCGGACGGGGCGTCCGGGCGCGTCGGGATCAGATCGTGACCTTCGTCCCGTCGAACCGGATGAGCGTGAGCGAGTGGTCCTCGGCGTACGTCGCCTTCTGCTCCTCCAGGACCCCGATCGCGATGGCCTCGCCGAGCTTCACGGACTCGCTGTAGTCCGACCGCCAGTGGATGCCCGCGAAGTTGCGGCCGAACGAGATGTTGGCCGCGACCTTGTCGAGCTCGCCGCCGACCGTGAGGGGCGACGTCTGGACGGGGACGAGAGCGAGGCCGTCGGCGCTCGGGACGACCGGGTTCGGCAGGACGTAGGAGGCGTCGAACCAGGCCTTGAGGATCGTCACGCACGCCCCGGCGACGGTCGCGTGGCCCGCGCCGTAGGAGGGGTGGATGGGCGACCCCTCGGGGAAGGCCTGGGGAAGGAGGAAGGTGCCGTAGCGGGCGCGAGTCGCGTCGACGGCGTCCGAGCTCAGGATCTCGCGGTCGATCGGGTACGTCGCGGCCCCGATGAGCTGGTTGTGGACGCGCCCGCCGAACGCCTCGGGGCGAAGCCGGCGGTGCACGAACCACTTCTGATACCAGACGGCCTTCAAGGCGCGGGTCGCGACCTCCGTGACGAGGCTCAGGATGTGCGGCCCGCCGAAGGTCGCGAAGCCGTCCTGCTTCCGCGCGTCGTTGTAGGGGTTGCCGCGGTCGAAGGGCGCGCCGATCCCGAGCAGGATCAGGCACGCGTTCAGGTACGCCTCGTAGAGCGCGTCGATGTGCACGTACTGGCCGAGGTCCCGCCCGTTCCGGATGTACCGCGGGATCGCGTCGAAGAGGTCGCCCTGGGAAGGCGAGATGCCTCGCTGGATGGCGAGCCAGTCCGCGTAGCCCGTCATGTAGTCCATGCCCGGAACGACCGTCTGCTGGCGCTGGCTGATCGCGAGCGAGCCATAGGGGATGTCGCGCAGCAGGAACTGCGACAGGTAAGGGCCCGCCAGGTCGCCCGCCGTGTCGCCGCGGAAGATGGTCTGCGGGGTGACCTTCCGGCCCCTCTTCGGCCCGCGGAAGTCGGAGAAGCGCGAGAGGTCGCGGGCGGCCCGTTCGATCAGGGGGCTCGAGTCGTAGTCGGTGAAGCGCACGTCGCGGGCGAGCGCCATCCAGTAGAGCTCGGCCGCCTCCGCCGAGTTCTGGGGCCTGTCGATCCGCGGCGCGGCACGGACGGACGGCTGGTGGCCGTCCGGCCCCTCGAGCTCGAACGCGAGCCCGGCGAGCGGATTGCGGAGCGGCCGGTCGCCGCCCAGCGGGATGCGCTCGAAGTCGTCGAAGTCGCCGCTCTTCAGGGCGTCGAGGAACCGGTTGTAGGCGGCGCGGTCCACCTCGCCGCGGGCGTTGTGGGGGAGCCCCTTCGAGAAGTTCGCGATCCGCGTCTTCCCGTAGTCGTCCTCCTCGCCGTTGCAGCGCTGGTCCGGGTGCGGCCGGCCGAACGCCAGGTCGGCGGCGTCGATGCGCACGCGGCGCGCCGCCACGCGGCGCTGGGCCGGGGTCAGGGGGCCGACCTCGGCGGCGCGGGCGACCGCCGGCCCGGCGACGGGGCCGATCGGCCCGATGGCCTGGGCGGCGACGGCCGCCGCGGCCGCGCCGCCCACGCGGCCCAGGAACGCACGACGGGACAAGGCCGACGACGGCGGCCCGCCCTCGAACCGCTCCTCGCTCATGTCGATCCTCCGACCCTACCCGCCGCAGGTTACCACGTTCCGGGTGCGACAACGAGCGTTCGCCGCAGGATCGGGAGGCGATCGCCCCGGTCCTTGCGCGAGGGGCTATACTCCGGGCGGGAGAGAGGGGCGAGATGGCGCGCAACATCCTCATCGGGCTCGCCGGCGGCAGCGGGTCGGGCAAGACGACCGTCACGCGGGTCCTCAAGACCCGGTTCGGCGAGGGCGAGGTCACCGTCCTCGAGCAGGACCACTACTACCGGCGCCCGCCCGGGCACCTCTCGCTCGAGGAGCGGGCAAGGATCAACTACGACCACCCGTCCGCGTTCGACGAGGAGCTCCTCGTCGAGCACGTGACGGCGCTCCTCGCGGGGCGGGCGATCGACCGGCCGTGCTACGACTTCGTCCACCACACGCGCGGGCCGGAGAGCGTGCCCGTCCGGCCGTCGCACGTGATCATCCTCGAGGGGATCCTCGTCCTCGAGAACGAGCGCCTCCGCGAGCTCATGGACATCAAGCTCTTCGTCGACACGGACGCCGACGTCCGGATCCTGCGCCGCCTCGAGCGCGACGTGAAGGACCGCGGCCGGACGGTCGAGTCCGTGATCTCGCAGTACCTGGGCGTCGTCCGCCCCATGCACCTCCAGTTCGTCGAACCGAGCAAGCGCCACGCGGACCTCATCATCCCCGAGGGCGGCCACAACCAGGTCGCCCTCGACATGATCGTCGCCAAGATCGAGCAGCTCCTCGCCCGCCGCGCCCGCCAGACGGCAGCCGACCTCGCCGAGGCGCGCCTCGTGGAGGGCTGAGTGCGGCGCGGGAGCGACCTCGGGCGTCAAGGCGGGCGAGACGCCGGCGATCGAGTCGAGGTCGCCCGAGGCGGTCGGGCCCCGGCCCAGGAAGTCAAGTCAAGCCCCACCCACCCCCCGCCGTTGCGCGATCGCCCGCCGGGTGTCACAATTTCGCCCGCCGCTTCTATTGGCTGGCGATAGGGCGGGACACGAACCCGAGGATCGCCGTATGTGCCGTTCCCGATCCCGGCGACGGGGCGCGCCGGCATTCGCCCTGCTCGCGACCGTCGCCGCCGTCGCCCTCGCTCTCTGCGGCGGCTGCACGTACCTCGGGGTCGCGACCGCGGTCGCCCTCGGCGTCGCGGGCGGCGGCGGCGGGGGCGGCGGCGGCGGGACCGGCGCGCCCGAGGCCCCGAGCGTCGAGATCGTCAGCTCGACCGACCGCGCCGTCCTGCCGAGCGCCACGGAGATCCCGGTCGAGTTCAACCTCGTCGACCCGACGAGCGCGGCCGTGGACGTCGGCGCCGAGTGGGCGCCTGCGGGCGGCTCCTTCCGCCCGGCGACCCCCGCCGCCTCGAGCCCGGGCCTCGACGGGCTCGACGCCGCCCCCGCCGGCCGCCGCCACACCTTCGTCTGGGACGCCGGGCGCGACCTCCGCGACGGCCTCGACCCGACCGGCGTGGACAAGGTCCGGACCGTCACGTTCAAGCTGACGCCGAGCCGCGCCGGCCTCGTCGGGCGCTCGGCCGACCGCACGATCCAGGCCGGCAACACGCCCCCGTCGGTCGAGGTCCTGACCGCTCCCGGCTCGCGCGCCGCCCGCATCGTCGAGACGGCCGTCCGCGCGAGCGACGAGGCGAGCGACCCCGTCGTCCTCCGCCTGTTCGTCACGGCCTCCGGGATCCCGCGTCGCGAGGTCCCGATCCGGAGCCCCCTGGGCGCCGTCGCGACCGCCCCGGCCGGCGTCGGCTCGACGATCTTCTGGGACTCGGCGACCCCCCAGGCCATCGGCTTCCGCAACGTCACGACGACCGTCGAGGTCGTGGCCGAGGACCGCTTCGGGGCGGCCTCCCTCGCCGCGACCGTGGACATCTCGATCGAGAACGACGCCATCCCGTCGGTCCAGATCGTGAGCGTCGGGACGGCGACCGGGATCGCGGCCATCGACGGCCGCGTCCCGATCCGCTTCGCCCTCTTCGACGAGGATGCGCTCGACGACCCGGGCGGCCCGAGCAGCGCGCCCGACGTACGCATCCAGGTGTCGCTCGACGGCGGGCTGACGTTCTTCGCCCCGACCGGGATCCTCGTCCGCCACGAGGGGCGCGACCTGGGCCTCGCCTCGCTCGACGACCTGCGCGCCCTGCCGTTCCCGGGGCTCGACGCTCGCGGCGGCAACTTCCACACGTTCGTCTGGGACGCGCGCGCGGACGGGGCCTCGAACCAGCGCCAGCTGGTGACGATCGTGCGCGTGGCGCCGCTCAACCCCGACGGGAGCGAGGGACAGTCCGACACGAACGTCTTCACCATCGGCGCCGACAAGCCGCTCTTCAGCGTCGAGCTGAACCTCCTGGCGACGGCGCCCCGGCGCATCGCCGTCGGCGACCTGAACGGCGACGGGCTCGAGGACATCGTCTACGCCGCCAACAGATCCGACCCGCCGGCCGAGTCGTCGGTCCGCGTGCACCTGGCCACGGCGCCCGGCCAGTACGGGCCCGCCGCCGTCCTGCCCGTCCCGGGCGGCCCGCTCGACCTCGCGCTCGCCGACGTGACGGGCGAAGGCGCGCTCGACGTCGTCGTCGCCACGCAGACGATGGGCGTCGCCCTCCTCGTCAACGACGGCGCCGGCGCCCTCACGGACCCGCGGCCGCGGCTCGCGGGCGAGCCGCCCCTGGCGGCCGGCGACCTCGACCGCGACGGCGACGTCGACCTCGTCGTCCCCCAGGCGGCGGCCGGCGTCCTCCACGTCTACCGGAACGACGGCACGGGCGGCTTCACGGCCCTCCTGCCCGAGCTGGCGATCGCCGGCGTGCGCTCGCTCGCCCTCGGCGACGTCGCGACCGCCGACGGCCTCCTCGCCCTCGACGTCGTCGCCGGCGTCGCCTCCCCGTCGCCCCGCGAGGTCCGCCTCCTCCGCAACGCGGGCGACGGCACGCTCGCGGCGGTGCAGGCCGTGCCCGTCGCGTCCGATCCCTCCGCCCTCGTCCTCGGCGACTTCGACGGCGACGGCCGGCTCGACCTCGCCGTCTCGAGCACCACCCCGGGTCTCCCGGCCGAGTCCGACACGGTGGATGTCCGCCTGGGGACGGGCGCGGCCGGAGGCGAGCTCGGCGCCGCCCTCTCCTTCCCGGCGAAGGGCACGCTCTTCCTCGACGCCGGCGACGCGAACGGCGACGGCCGGCTCGACCTCCTCACGACCCAGCCCGTCTTCAGCAAGCGCTTCGTCCGCCCCGGGCGCGGCGACGGCACGTTCGGCCCGCCCATCCCCGTCCAGACGGCCGGCGGTCCGGCGGAGGCCCGGTTCGCCGACATCGACGGCGACGGCCGGCTCGACCTCGTCGCCGCCGAGGACTCGGGCTTCACGGACTTCATCTTCCTCTTCTTCGGGTCCGGGCGCGGCCAGTTCGGCGCCGAGCCGCGCTTTCCCGCCGGCGACACCCCCGAGGGCGCCGCCCTCGGCGACCTCGACCTCGACGGGCGCCTCGACCTCGTGCTCGCGAACCAGCTCTCGAACGACCTGAGCGTGCGGCTCGGGCAGGGCGGCGCGGCGTTCGGCCCGGAGACGCGCCTCCCCTCCCCCGGCGAGCCGCGCGACGTCGTCCTCGGCGACCTCGACCAGGACGGCGACCTCGACCTCGTCGTCGCCAACTCCATGGCGAACCCGGGCGCCGGCCAGCCGGACGAGATCAGCGTGCGCTTCTGGGACGGGGCCGCCCGGGCGTTCGGCCCCGAGACGCGCCTCCCGGCGGGCGACGCCCCGATCGCGCTCGCCCTCGGCGACCTGGACGGCGACGCGCGCCTCGACATCGTGGCCGCCAACGACTTCACGGGCGACATCTCCATCTACCGGCGCACGCCGGCCGGGGGCTTCCTCGCCCCGGCCTTCGTGTTCGTGGGCTTCTCGCCGCGCGACGTCGCGGTCGGCGACGTCGACCAGGACGGCGACCTCGACATCGTCGTGGCCGTGGTCGGGGCCGAGCGCGCCCTCGTCGTGCTGCGGGGCGACGGCAGCGGCGCCTTCACCCCCGTGGCCCCGAGCCTGCCGGCCTTCAACCCGGTCTCGGTCGCCCTCGGCGACATGGACGCAGACGGCCGCCTCGACATCGTCGAGGTGGACCAGTTCTTCCTGGACGAGATCCGCGTCCGTCAGGGGCTGGGCGACGGGCGCTTCGGACCCGCCCTGAGCGTCCAGACGGGCGGCGGCGGCCCGCAGGAGCTGGCCCTCGGCGACGCCGACGGCGACGGCCGCCTCGACGCCCTCGTCGCGACGCCGTTCGGGTCCTTCCTCAAGGCCGTCCGGGCGCGGCCGGCGTCCCGCGACGGGGCCGCCCGGGGAGGCCCGCCGGCGCGCGCCGACGGGCGGTCGCTCGACCTCCGCATCGTCGAGGACTTCAGCCTCGTCGACTCGGGGATCGCCCAGGGGACGCGCGGGATCGCCGCCGGCGACCTGAACGAGGACGGCGTCGACGACGTCCTCCTCGCGACCGGCAACGGCATCGAGGTGCGGATCGCCCCCGTGCTCGCCGTCTCGCGCCCCGAGCCCGCGTTCGCGGGGCGGGTCGCGGGCGTCGCCGCCGTGCGCTCCGTGCCGGCGCGCGACCTCGACCTGGCGCTCGCCACGCCCGCGCCCGCCGTCCCCGCGGGCCGGCGGCTCCGGCCCGTCTCGGGCGCGGTCGCCTACCTGCCGGAGCCGGCCGCCGTCCAGCCGGCGACGGCGGTCGTCCTGCCGCTCTCGTCCGGGCTCACGGCCGACGAGCTCGCGGGCGGCGCCTTCCGCGTCTTCCGGCTCGACCCCGAGCTCCAGTCGACGACCGACCCGGCCTCGCAGATCGACCGGCGCTTCGGGCGGCCGGTCTACGGGCGTCCGGTCGAGGTCCCGGCCGCGGACGTGACCGTCGACCGGACGCTCGGCCGGGTGTCGTTCCCGGTGACGCGCCTCGGGCGCTTCCAGGCGTTCCTCGAGGTCCCGGACGGCGAGGCGTCCGTGTTCCGCGAGACGTTCGACGCCGAGGGTCCCGAGTCGCCCGGCCGCTTCCCGCTGCCGCTCGGGTTCTTCTCGACGGCGACCTGGCGGGTCGGCGTCCCCGACCGGGGCGGGGTGCCGGGCCTCGTGCCCGCGCCCGCGAGCCCGCCGAACCTGCTCGCCGCCGGGCTCGACGGCGACCCGACGACCGACGCCACGGCGATCGCGACGACGCGGACGTTCCGCGTCCCGCGCCCGGCGTCGCTCGGGCGGCCGGTCACCCTGCGCCTTCGCGAGTGGCACGACCTGGGCGACGACCGGGCGACGATCCGGCTCCTCGTGCGTCCGACCGGGATGCCCGAGGCGGCGGTCGTCGTCGAGGGCATGGGCCTCACCGGCTTCACCTACACCGGGACGACGTCGATGACGCCCTTGCTGGCGGCCGACTCCTTCCCGCTCACGGCCCTGCTCGACGGGGCCATCCCGGCCGCGCCGGGCGAGGCCGAGGTGCGGATCGAGCTGAGCGTCCAGCCCGTGACTCCGCCCATGAGCGCGCTGCCTCCCGGCCGAGGATGGTTCGTCGACGACCTCGAGGTCGTGGTGGGACCCTGAGGTGCCGGTAGCCCGGCCGTCGGAACGGGCGCCCCGCGCCTCGGCGCGGTACAATGCTCGCCCGAGGCCCCGCTTGGACCCCAAGGAAGCGAGCGAGCCCACGCCCGTGCCCGTCCCGGCGGACGGGACGAGCGGCCCCGCCCCGGCGTCGGACTCCCCGCCCGTGACCGGGGCCCCGACGGCCATCTCCGGGCGGGCGACGTCCATCGGCCTCGGCGAGACGGCCCCGCGGACGGTCTCCCTCGATGCGACCACGGCCCGCGGCGGCTCCCGGGCGGACGGAGACGGCGGCGACGGGACGACGACGCCGACGCCGTCGCCGACGCCGTTCGCGAAGACGGTCGCCGAGCCGGGCCGCCCGCCGCGCGCGCCGCGGAAGGAACGGGCGCGGATCGGCCTCTACGAGCTCCAGGAGGAGCTCGGGCGCGGCGGCATGGGCGCCGTCTACCAGGCGTGGCACCCGCTCTCGAAGCGGCTCGTGGCCCTCAAGGTCATAAAGGCGCGCTCGGGCGCGAGCGAGGCCGAGTACCGCCAGCTCCGCGAGCTGTTCCTGCGCGAGGGCGGCATCCTCATGTCGGTCGCCCACGAGAACGTCGTCCGCTGCTACGACGCCAACGAGGCCAACTTCGAGGGCGAGCCGGTCCTCTACCTCGCGCTCGAGCTGCTCGACGGCGAGACGCTCGCCCAGCGCATCGCGAGCCGCGGCCCGCTCCCCCTGACCGACGCGCTCCGCGTCGCGCGCGGGCTCGCGCGGGCGCTGGAGGCCCTGCACGGGCACCCGCAGCGGATCCTCCACCGCGACCTGAAGCCGGCGAACGCCTTCCTCGCGCGCGACGGCGGGGTCAAGCTCCTCGACTTCGGCCTCGCCGGGATCGCGGACTGGCGGCTCTCGCACGTCTCCATGTTCGCCGCCGGGAGCCGCCCCTACATGGCGCCCGAGCAGTTCGACGGCCTCCGCTTCTGCACCGAGCGCTCCGACCTCTACAGCCTCGGCGTCGCGCTCTTCGAGACGGCGACCGGCAAGCGGCCGTTCGCGGCCGACAGCGACCTCGGCTTCGTCCGCGCCCACCAGGAGAAGAGCCCGCCGCTCCTCGTCGAGGCCTACCCCGGGATCGAGAGCGGGCCGCTGCTCCACGCCCTCCAGAACATCGTCACCCGGCTCCTGGCGAAGAAGCCGGCCGAGCGCTACGCCAGCGCGACCGAGCTGATCGTCGCCCTCGACCGCGCCCTCGGCGGCGGCCCGATCTCGACGCCGCGCGTGACGCGCCCGGAGGTCCTGAGGCGGCGGCGCCTGCTCGTCCGCGGGGCGGCGGCCGCGCTCGTCGCCTCGCTCGCCGCCTTCGGGGCCTACAGCGCGACCACCTGGCGCTCGATCGACCGCGAGATCGCCGAGGCCGAGCGGCGGCGCGACGCGTTCGAGCTCGAGGGCGCGAAGGAGGTCCTCGAGCGCGTCCTCGCCCGCGACCCGAACAACGCGCGCGCGGTCGCCGCCTCGGCCGACATCTCCTCGCGCATCGCCCGGCGCCAGGCCGTGCTCGAGCGGCGCGAGGCCGCGCTCTCGGCCGGGAAGGCGGGGCGCCTCAAGGACCAGGCGATCCAGGCCGAGGGCCTGCGGGCCGAGGCCGAGAAGAGCGGCGTCTTCCCGGCCGCCGATCTCACGCGCTTCGCCGAGGAGGCCGAGAAGGCCGAGGCGACGCGGGCGAAGGCGCTCGCCGAGACCGCGGCCCGGGCGGGGCGGTTCCTCGAGAGCTCCGACTTCGACCGGGCCGAGCGCGACATCGCGCGCACGGCGCTCCTCGCGCGGGAGGCCGAGAGAGCGCGCGTGCTCGATCTCGGCCGGGAGCTCGCCCAGCGGCGCGAGCTCGCCGCCGCCCGGGAGGCGCTCGAGCGCGGCGATCGCGACAACGCGCGGGCGAGGCTCAAGCGTCTCGAGCAGGATGGCCTCGTGCCCGCGCTGACCCCGCCCGCCGCCGCCATCCGGTTCGACCTGCGCGCCGCCGATGAGGTCGTCGCGTCTTACGAGGACTTCGTCGCTCAGCGGGAGAGGGACGCGAGGTTCGCCCACTTCAAGATCGATCAGGTCGTGCGCCTGCTCGCGGAGGGCGGGGCGTCGCTCGAAAGGCGGACGGGCATCGCGCTCGCGAAGGCGCGCGAGCTCGAGCTGAGCCAGCGCCAGATGCGGGTCTTCTTCAGCCTCCTCGAGGCCACGAAGACGCGCGATCCGAAGACCATGCGCGATGCGGTGCGGAGCAACCGCCGCCTGCTCCCGGCGGAGGGCCTGCAGCCCGAGACCGTCCTCGCCCTCGAGGTCGCCGAGACCGACGCCTGCGGGAAGCTCGTCGCCGCCGCCCTGGCGAGGGCCGAGAGCGCGTTCGCGAAGGGGCGACCGGACGAGGCCGAGGCGACGGCGCGCGAGGCCCTGAGCTCGCTGACGGAGGCCGAGGAGACGCGCTTCCGGGCGCTCGCCCGCCGGTTCGCCGAGGACCGGCGGGCGAAGGGCGAGCGGGCGGCGCGCGCGGCGCTCCGCGAGGCGCTCCGGGCCGAGCCGCAGGCCGAGAAGGGCTGGCTCGCGCTCGAGCGGGCCGTGGCCGAGCGGGCGCGACCCGCCGAGATGCGCCTCATCGGGCGGCTCGACCGGGTCGAGCTCGGACGCGAGGACATCGAGAGCAATCCCGTGCACGTCGTCACGCTCGCGCCCTTCTACGTCGACACGACCGAGGTGACGGCGGCCCGCTACGCCGCCTTCGTGGCCGCCACCGGCGCGCCTCCGCCGGCCACGTGGTCCGGGCCGCGGCCGCCCGCCGGCCGGGAGATGGGACCGGTCGCGGGCGTCGACCTCGACGAGGCGCGGCGCTTCGCCGCCTGGGGGAGGCGGCGGCTGCCGACGGCCGACGAGTGGGAGGCGGCGGCGAGCGTCGAGCTCGGGCGCGACACGCGCCGCCTCTACCCCTGGGGCGACCAGTGGCTCAAGGCCGTCGGGGACTCCGGGAAGCGGGAGCCCGTCGCCGTGGGCGCCGTGGACGGCGACCTGAGCCCGTTCTTCTGCATGGACATGGGCGGGAACGTCCAGGAGTGGACGGTCGAGCCGCAACCGGACGGGGGCGAGGTCGCCGTCCTCCAGGGCGGGAGCTTCGACCTGGCGCCGCACCGCGACTTCTTCCGCGCGGCCCAGCGCAGCCGCCCCGACGCGCGCAAGGGATACCCGCGCCTCAAGGACGTGGGCTTCCGGTGCGCGCTCGACGCGCCGGCGCCGGACCTCGCGGACTGGGAGAAGGAGTGAGGGCCACGTCCATGCGACTCGCGAACCGTGCCGCGCTCGTCCTGCTCCTCGTCTCCCTCCCTCCCCTCGCCGCCTGCGGCGCCCCGCCGGCCCCGCGCCTCGACGTCGCCCTGCGCGAGGCGACGCGCGCCCCGCGCCCGACGCCGCTCAGGCTGGCCGTGGCCCCGCTCGTCGTCGGCCCCGACGCCACGCTCCGGCCGGTCGACCCCGAGGAGCGGTGGAGCCCGGTGCCGGTCGACATCCCGGGGCTGCGCGCGGCCCTCGCGACCGCGGCCGAGTCGTCGGGCGCCTTCGCCGAGGTCGCCTTCCTCGCCGACCTCGCCGACCGCGAGCGGTGGACGGGCGACGAGGGCGCTCCGGGCGCCGCCCCGGCCGGCCCGCCGGCCGCCGGGCGCACGCCCGCCTTCCGCGTCCCGCCGCCCCCGCCGCCCGCCGAGGCCGTCGAGGCGGCGTTCGCGGGCCGCTTCGACCTCGTCCTGACGCTCGAGGTCCGCCGCCACGCCGTCCACTTCGTCGACCGCAACAACTACCGCTGGGTGCCGAACCTGTTCAACTTCGTCTTCAACGTCTGGCCGGCGTGGCTCGTCGCCGACGAGCGCTACCGGGCGGAGCTCGAGGTCCTCGCGCGCGTGCGGGCGGCGGGCTCGGAGGCCGTCGTCTTCGAGAAGACCTACACGGCGGCGCCGGTGAAGGAGCTCGACCACTTCCAGCGCGGGTGGAAGCTCCTCGGGATCTTCACGGTCCCCGGCTCGCTCACCCAGGAGAACTACGCGCGGGCGGGCGACGTGCTCCTGCCGTACGCCCGGAACGAGGTCGCGGTCGCGCTCGCCGCCGACCTGGCCGCGCTCGCCGGCGAGGCGAGCGGCGCCGCCTTCGGGGCCCGGCTCGCGCACGGGCTCGCGGTCTGCGTCGGCGCCGGCCGCTACCGGGCCATCGACGACCTCCGGGTCGCGAGCGACGACGCCCAGGCGGTCGCCCAGGCCCTGCGCGAGCGCGCCGGCCTCGCCGCCCGGAACGTCGTCCTCCTCGAGGACGCGGAGGCGACGCGCGAGCGCGTGCTCGAGGCCGTGCGCGAGCGGGCGGCGCGCGGCGGCCCTCGGGACACGCTCTACTTCTACTTCTCGGGCTACGGCTTCGAGTCGGGCGGAAAGCTCCATCTGGCCGCGCACGACCTCGAGCGCGACCGGCCCGCCGAGACGGCCATCGCCCTCGACGACCTCGCCGAGGCGCTCGGCGCCGGCCGGGCGCGCCAGGTCGTCGTCCTCGACGCGAGCTTCGGCGGGGTGCCGGGCCGCGGCGCCGCCGTGCGGACGCTCGGGCGCGAGCAGCTCGCGGGGGCGGGGGCGGCGGCGACGATCGGCGCGGGCGGCGAGGCGGCCGTGCGCGCCGGCCTCGAGCGGTTCGGGCGCGGGCGGGCCGTGATCGTGGCCGCCGGCCCGGGCGGCGTCGCCCTCGAGCGCTCGCCGATCCGCGAGCAGAAGAAGGGGCTGCTGACGGTCGAGCTGGTCGAGGCCCTCGGCTCGACCGCGGCCGACCAGGACGGCGACGGCTGGCTCACGCTCGCCGAGATCTTCGCCCGCGCGCGCGAGCGCACCGAGAGCCTCTCGGCGCGCGGGACGCTCCAGGTGCCGGAGCTCTACGCCGACGGCGTCGACCCGAAGGGCCTCCGCATCGCCCGGTCCGCGAAGCGGTGAGCCTTCACCCGGGAGGCGGGGCCGGGGGGGGCGGCGGCGGCGGCGACGGCGGCCCCGGCGGGGGCGCCCGCCGCGCCCAGAGCGGGTAGTCGATCCCGGCCAGCCGGTTGATCGCGATCGCCTGGAGCGTCAGGAGCGCGACCGCGACCTCGATCACGACGAGGTGGGCCGGCCGCGTGATGATCCCGAGCGAGACGATGAGCGTCGTCGCGCCGGCCGGCGGGTGGGCCGCCCGGAGCAGGATCATGAGGGCGCCCGTGAGCGCGAGCGAGAGGGCGGCGGCGAGCACGCGCCGTCCGTCGACGCCCACGACGACGGCCGGCGGCGCGTTCTCGAGCCCCGTCGCGAGGAGCGCGCCGTAGCCGCAGGCGATGCCGATCGCGTGCCCGTAGATCGCGTGGCGGGGGCTCGCCGTCGGGAGCGTCGGGGTCGTGAAGAAGAGGAACGCCGTCGGCCCGAGCGACGGGAAGACGAAGGGCGTGCGCGCGACCGCCGCCACCCCGGCGAGGATGGCGATGGTCGCGAAGCCGTTGACGAACATGAAGGCCGCCCAGACGGGCCGCTCGGGAAAGCGTCGGAGCAGGCTCGCCAGGCGCAGCCCGGCGAGGCGCCGGAGGAGGCCGCGGACGACCGCCGGCTCGAGCAGCTCGAGCGGCGGCTTCCCGGGCCGGTCGCCCCCGGGCGGCGGCTCTGTGCCCGCCGGAGCTTCCACGGAAGGGGTCCTCGCCCGGGGCCGGACTACGGCGCCTCCCGCTCGGCCCGGCGCACGATCGCTTCCCCCACCTCCTTCAGCTTGCCCGCGAGGCGCTCGAGGGGACGGGCGACGGCCAGGATCACCTCGCGGCGCGGGGCGCGGCGGGCGATCTCGAGCTTCAGGATCTTGACGTCGGCCTTGAGGTCGCCCTTGACCGCGGACGCGAGGCCCTTCGTGGCCTTGACGGCCGCCTCGAAGGCGGCGACGAGGTCCTCGAGCCCGGGCGCGTCGGCGGCGTCGGCGGCGGGGCCGCGGGCCTCGCCGGCTTCGGCGCCCGGGGCGCCCGGGGCGCCCGGGATCAGGGCGCCGGCGGCCGCCGGAGCGCTCGCCTCGGGCAGGTGGGCCTTCGAGTCGGCGGCCGGGGCGGTCGCGATGAAGGCCGCGGCCGGCGGTCCCGCCGGGCTCGGCGGCGCCGGGGCCGGCGCGATCTCGCCCGGCATGGGCGGGGCCGCGGCGCCGAAGGCCTCGGCGACGACGTCCTCGAGGGGGACCTTGGCGCCCACGTCCTCCGGGATCCGGCGCTCGACGGCGGCCAGGCGCTCGTTCATCTCGCGCTGGTACCGCTCGAGCCAGCGCGTCTTGAAGTCCGAGAACGCCTCCGGGAGCGACCGGGCGGAGAAGAGCGACGAGAGCAGGTTCCGGAGGTCGAGGCGCTGCTGCTTCAGCTCGAGCAGGAGCTTGTAGACGGTCGCGAGCCAGTCGGCCGGCTCCGCCGGCATCTCCTTCGACCCGCCCGCGTCGGCGGCCCGGAAGTACCACTCGCGCACGTCGCCCACGCGGAGGTGGAGGAAGCGCGTGACGACCCGGAAGACGTCGTCCTTCTCGCAGAAGTTCACGAACAGCCGGAGCTTCGTCTGGAAGTGGTCGAACGACGCCTCGATCATGTCCCGCTGGTAGCCGCGGAACGTCTCGAACGTCGACCGCACCTCGCCGCCCGTGTAAAGCTCGCTCATGCTCCCGCCGCCCCCTTGACCGTCGCCCCCTCGCTCTCGAGCAGCGCGAGCTGCCCGCACGCCGCCGCGATGTCGCGGCCGCGCGACTTCCGGATGTAGGCGTCGACGCCCCGGTCGCGCAGCTCCTGCTTGAACCGCTCGACGCGCTCGTCGGAGGGCCGCCGGAAGGGCGAGCCCTCGTGCGGGTTGAACGCGAGCAGGTTCACCTTGGCCGGGATCCCGCGGATCTTCTCGGCCAGCAGGCGCGCGTGCTCGGGGTCGTCGTTCACGCCCTCGAGCAGCACGTACTCGAAGAAGACGCGGTCGTCGAGCTTGTCCCGGTTCGCGCGCAGCGTCTCGAGGACCAGGTCGAGCGGGTACTTGCGGTCGATCGGCATGAGCTCCTTCCGGAGCTCGTCCGTGGGCGCGTGGATGGAGACGGCGAGGTGCACGCCCGTCGCCTCGATGAACGGGATCATCTTCGGCAGGATCCCGACCGTCGAGAGCGTGATCCGCTTCGGCCCGAGGCCCACGCCCTTCGGGTCCGTGAGGACCTTCACGGCCTTGAGGGTCGCGTCGTAGTTGAGGAGCGGCTCGCCCATGCCCATGAGGACGACGTTCGTCACCCGGCGCTCGCGGTCTCTCTCGGGCCTCGAGGGGGGGCCTCCGCTTCGCCGCCCCCCCTCGTTCTCCCCCTGCGGCTCGACCGGCGCAGCCGGATCGAGCCGGCCCCCCGCCACCTCCTGGGCGATCAGGAACTGGTCGACGATCTCGTGCGGGGCGAGGTCGCGCTTGAGGCCGAGGTCGCCCGTCGCGCAGAACCGGCAGGCCAGCGGGCAGCCGACCTGGGTCGAGAGGCAGACGGTCGTCCGGTCCTCGTCCGGGATCAGGACGGCCTCGATCGCCTCGCCGTCCTCGAGCCGGAGCAGCAGCTTCCGCGTCCCGTCCGCGCTCCGCGGGGCGGCGGCGACCGTCGGGCCGGCGAGCGTCGCGACCGCGGCCAGCCTCTCGCGGAACGCCTTCGACAGGTCGGTCATGGCGGCGAAGCCCTTCGCGCCGCGCCTGTAGATCCACTGGAAGATCTGGTCGCCGCGGTAGGGCGGCTCGCCGAGCGTGCCGACGAAGCGACGCAGCTCCTCGCGGGAGAGATCCTTCAGGTTCGTCCGGCCCGCCAGGGCGGGCGACCCGGTATCGGCGATCGGCAGGGGCTGCATGGGAGCGGCCATGGTACGTCCGCCCGGCGGCGAGGTCAAACGCGGCGCGGGCGGCGCGCGGCCGTCGACGCCGGCGGCGCGGCCCCGAGCCGCCGGGGCACCGGCGCGCGGGCGATCAGGCGGAGCCCCGGGCGGCGACGATGGCCTTCTCGAGCAGCGCCGGCGACACGTGCCCGAAGAAGCGCTTGCGGCCGGCGACGAAGACGACGGGGACCTCGAGACCGTAGAGCGCCTCGAGCTCGGGGTCGCCCGCGATGTCGACCCAGGCGACCTCGAGGGCGTGCCGGCGCCCGGCCGCGGCCAGGACCTCCTTCGCCTCGTCGCAGAGGGGGCAGTCGCGCTTCGTGTAGATCGTGACCGCGACGGGCGGACCGGAGGGCGCGGGGCGCGAGAAGGGCCACATGCCCGAGATTAGACGCGGGAACCGCCGAGCCGGGAAGGGGCGCCTTCACGGGCCGCGAGGGAGCCGCCGCCGCCGGCCTCCCGGAACGGTCCGTCCCGCCCCGCCGCGCCCCGCGGGCCGGCCGGGAGCGGGGGCTTGACGGGACCCCCGGGGACGGCCATAATCCTTGCCGTCGCTTTGCGCAGCAAAGTGCTTTGCTACTTTGGGAAGGGGTGGCGAGATGGTTCCGGTCCCCGAGCGGGTGGCGATCATCATGGACGGCAACGGGCGCTGGGCCGAGCGCCGCGGGCTGCCGCGGCCGGCGGGCCACCTGGCCGGCGCCCGCGCCGTCGACCGCGTCGTCGAGGCGTGCGCGCGCCTCGGCGTCCGCGAGCTCACGCTCTACGCCTTCTCGACCGAGAACTGGCGGCGCCCGCCCGAGGAGGTGCGCGCCCTCTTCGACCTGTTCGCGCGCTACTGCGAGCAGGAGCGCGACCGCCTCATCGCGAACGGGATCCGCTTCAGGCCGCTCGGGCGGCTGGCCGCGCTGCCGGCGGACCTCGAGGCGCGGCTCGCGCGCCTCGCCGAGCAGACGGCCGGCGGCGTGCGCATGACGCTGCGCGTGGCCGTGAACTACGGCGGCCGCCAGGAGATCGTCGACGCCGCCGCCCGCCTGGCCCGGGCCGCGCGCCTCGACCCGACCCTCGCCGAGGGGCTCGACGAGCGGACCTTCGCCCGGTTCCTCTACGACCAGGACCTCGGCGACCCGGACCTCGTGATCCGGACGGCGGGCGAGAGCCGCCTCTCGAACTTCCTGCTCTGGCAGCTCGCCTACGCCGAGATCCACGTGACGGACGAGCTCTGGCCGGACTTCGGCGAGGAGGGGCTGCTCGAGGCCTTCGCCGACTTCGCGCGCCGCACCCGCCGCTTCGGCGGGCTGCCCAAGGAGGGGGACCGTGCACGAGCCCTGGCTGGATGACGACGTGACGGCCCGCCCGGCCGACCCGGGCGCCGACCTCCGGACGATCCGCGCCCTCATGGAGCGGGCCCGGAGCTACCGCCACCTGCCGCCCGCGGCCGCCTTCACGGCCGGGGCGCTCGCGGTCGCCGGCGCCGGAGCGACGGACGCCATCCTGGCGCGCGCCCCGATCGCCCAGTCCCTCGGACGGCTCGGGCTCGTCTGGGGCGCGGTCCTGGTCGCCGCGGCCGCCGGCTGGGTCCTCCTCGCCTGGCGCTCGGTCCGCCGCGAGGGCGCGCCGTTCGTGACGCCGCTCGCGATCGAGATCCTGCACGCCCTCTGGCCCCCGCTCGTCGGCGCCCTGGCGCTCACGGCGGCGCTCTCGCGGGCGGGCGCGGCCGAGCTCGTGCCGGCGGTCTGGATGCTCGGCTACGGCGCCGGGGCCGTCGCCGCCGGCGGCTTCGCGCGCCGCGCCGTGCGCTGGCTCGGCGTCGCCTTCGTCCTCGCCGGCCTCGCCCACCTCGCCCTCGCCCCGGCGCCCGCGGTCGCGCTCGGGGCCACGTTCGGCGGCTTCCACCTCGTCTTCGGGCTGGTGCTCGCGGTCCGCCCGGCGAGGGAGGCGTGACGTGATGCCGAGGGACCTCTCCGGCGCCAGGGGAGCGGACAGCGGCGCGGGCGCCGTCAAGCCGGACGAGCTCGACCGCGTGATCCACGAGCCGGTCCGGCTCTCGATCGCCGCCGTGCTCGCGGCGAGGCGCGAGGTCGACTACCTCGAGCTGCGCTCGCTCCTCGCGCTCACGGACGGCAACCTGGCCGCCCACGCGGGCGTCCTCGAGCGCCACGGCTACGTCGCCGCCGAGAAGGGGTTCGCCGGGAAGCGGCCCCGGACGACCTATCGCCTGACGCCGGCCGGACGGCGCGCGTTCGCCCGGCACGTGGAGCGGCTGCGCGTCCTGCTCGGGGAAGGCGAGCGCGACCGGCGGTGACGGAGTCGGGGATCCTCGGGGCGCTCGCCGACCGCGAGCGCCCCGTCGTCGCGCGCTTCCACCGGATCGGCCTCACCCGGGCGGGCGGCGGCTTCTTCCGCGGCGTCAGCGTCCTCGGCGCGCTCCCCTTCTGGGTCGCGCTCATGGCCGCGCTCCCGCTCGTCTACGGGCGGCCGGCGCTGGCCGTCGTCGCGACCATGCTCGCCGCCTCGGGCGGCGGCCTCGTCGTCGACCTCGCCCTCAAGCTCGCGACGCGCCGCCCGCGGCCTGCGGGCGGCGCGGGCCACGGGCTCGGACTCATGCCGCTCCGCCACTTAAGCTTCCCCTCGAGCCACGCCATCCACGCGACCGCCCTCGCCGTCGTCGTGCTGGCGCACTACCCCGGCACGGCCCCGCTCGTCCTGCCGGCGACGGGCCTGGTGCTGCTCTCCCGGCTCGCCCTCGGGGTCCACTTCCCGAGCGACGTCGTCGCCGGCGCGGCCCTCGGGGGCCTCGTGGCGGTGGGCGCGGAAGCCGCGGCCCGCTTCATCCTCGGCGCCTGAGGCGGCGCCGCGGGGCTGGCCGCGGGCCCGAAGAGCGGGGGCCCGAGCCGGCGGTCGTCGATCGAGGCGTGGCGCCTGGCGTCGCCGATCCCGGAGGCCGGGACGGCGATGGCGACCGGGAGCGCGAGGGGCGCGGGCACGGCGACCTTCAAGTCCGGGGCCGCCAGCCGCGCGGCGGCGCGGGCCCCGGGGCCCGGCATCCGGAGGACGTCGTGCGACCGCTCGGGCCCGGGCGCCCGGACCCCCGTCTCGTCGCGCTCGGACGCCGGGCCGAAGATCGGCGGGGCCGCGGTCACGACGAGGACGGCCAGCGTCAGGAGCTTGACGAGCGCCCGCAGGCCGCGTCTCGACGGGTTCGCCCGGCCTCGCATCATCGGCGCGTCATCCGGGCACGGGAGGCGGCGCCGCGACGGGTCCGGCTCGCTTGGGGCCCGGCCCCGGCGAGGCCGCGAGGACGAGCCGGCGGACGGCGCCCTCGGCCGCGGCCACGTCGGCGAGGCCGAGCTCGACGCCGCCGTAGCGGGCGCGATAGAAGGAGTCGACGACCGCCGGCACGGGCTCGTACATGGGGCCGCCCTCACGGACGACGCGGAGCGCGTACTCGCGCGGGGTCTCGGTGCGCCCGCGGATGAAGCCGCGGCGCTCGAGGACCTTGACGAGGTCGGCGTAGAAGCGGACGACGGGGGCCGCGGGCCCGGCCACGCGCGCGCGCCGGCTGCCCCCGGCGCCGAGGAGGCGGCGCCGGAAGATGAACGCCAGCACCGCGAGCGCCGCGATGGCGACGGCGACCGCGGCGATCCGGAGCCACGCCCGGGCGCCGAGCGCGCCGCTCTCGAGCCGCGCCCGGAACGAGGCGACGGTCGCGCGCGCGCGCTCGAGCCGCTCGGCGGCGGCCCGCTTCATCCGCCACATGCGGCGCTGGGCCTCCTCGGCGAGCGAGATCTGGTCCTTCAGGTCGTAGCTGATCACGTAGTTGAGCCAGCGGAGCTTCATGTAGTCGGCGAAGCGCGAGAGGCGGCCGAAGAGCCCCGAGTCGGGGAGCTCGGCGCCGGCCGGCGTCGGGTCGAACTCGACCCAGCCGGCGCTCGGGAAGTAGACCTCGGCCCAGGCGTGGGCGTCGCTCTGGCGGACGAGCCAGTAGCGGCCGACGTCGTTCCATTCGCCCGAGAGGAACCCCGAGACGAGGCGCGAGGGCAGCGGGTCCTTGAGCGCCCGCACCATGAGGACGAACGCCGAGGCGAAGAGCTCGCAGTGGCCGCGCTTCTTGTCGAAGAGGAAGTGCTCGATCGGGTCGACGCCGGTCGGGCTCGGCTCGACCTCGAGCGTGTACTCGAAGGTCTCGCGCAGGTGGCGCTCGATCGCCTCGACGCGCGCCAGGTCGGTCGTCGCGCCCGCGTCGGCCGCGACGCGCTGGGCGAGGGCCTCGATCCGCTTCATGTCCGGCCCCTGGCGCGGGTACCGCACGTAGGCCCGGAAGGCCTCGGGCACGCGCGAGCCGGGCCCCGCGCTCACGTCCGAGCGCCGGACGGGGACCGAGCGGACCTGGTACTTCAAGTCGGTCTGCGGGTGCCCGATGACCTCGACCCCGCCGCCCGGGTCGATCGCCAGGAACTGCGGGGGCCGCGACAGGAACTCGATCGTGCGCGGGCGCTGGGGGACGAAGAGGACGTCGACGCCGATGGGGGCGAGGTAGACCGTGCAGACGGCGACGTCCTCGGCGCGCGCCGGCCAGTCGGGCTCGCCGGTCGGCGACCGGAGCGTGTAGAAGCGGCCGAGGGCGGAGTCGGCGAGGATGGGCGGGACCGGCGGCCCCCGGCGCCCGTCGCGCTCGTCCCGGTCGAGCCAGCTCCGCACCCAGCGGCCGCGCTCGTAGCGGTCGTAGGCGAGCCCCCGCCAGCGCGGCCCGGCCGGGAAGCGCAGCCCCGGGCGGTCGACGACGACGCGCATCACCTCCTCGCGGCTCTCGCGGATGGCCGAGAGGTCGGAGAGGCCGACCTCGGTCGAGAAGCCCGTCACGCGCGGGCCGCCGCTTCGCCGCACCTGGAAGAACTGCTGGCCGATGCGCGGGAAGACGGCGAAGAGCACGGCCGTCATGAGGAGGGTGAGGAGCGACACGGCCCCGACGCCGGCGAGGAATCCGCGCCCGATGCGGACCGGCGGCGACGGCGCGCCGCCGGCGCCCGCGAGGACGGCGTCCGAGGCCTCGCGCTCGCGGACGAGGAGGAAGAGGATGAGCGCCCACGTCCCGAGCACCATGTAGAGGACGAAGGCGAGGGCGAAGAGCACGTCGACCGTGAAGACGGCCGCGACGGCGAGGTGCATGAGGCTGATCGCGAAGAGCCAGAAGTACTCGCGCGGGCTCTTCTCGCTCGCGAGCAGGATGAGGGCGACGAGGATCAGGAAGTGCGACAGCCCGAGGACCGACTCGCCGGAGAGGAAGAAGACGTCGAGGGCGAGGAACCCGAAGGCGCCGAGCGCGAGGGCGTACGCCTTCGCCCGCCCGAGCGGCCGCCCGCGCCGGTCCGCCTGGATGTGGGCGACCGTGGCCGCCGCTCCGGCGAGGAACACCCAGACCGGCGACCCCTCGGCGAGGGCGAGCGAGAGCACGCCCGTCAGGACGAGGAGGTAGGTCGAGAGCTGGAAGGCGCGCTTCAGGTCCATGTCAACGGCGTCGTCGGTCTTTCAGCGGGTTCTTCTCCGGGTCAAGACTCCCGCCTCTCCCTCGTCTCTCCGTGGCCTCCGTGGCCTCCGTGAACTCCGTCGCCTCCGTGGCTTCGTCCCTCCCTCTCCCTCTCCCTCTCCCTCTCCCTCCGTCCGCGTAGTATCGAGCATCCTTCTCGTACGCCAGCACCTCGCACTGCGGCGGCAGCGCCTTCCTCAGCGCCGCCGAGTCGCGCGCGCAGACGACGATCGTGCGGCGCGCGTCGCGGACGGCGGCGGCGGCCAGCTCGGCCACCGCGCCCGGCGCCTCGCGGGCGAGCGGCCCGAGCCGCGCGAGCGTGTCGAGCACCCGGTAGTGGGTGCGCGGGACGCCGAGGTCGAAGCGGACCGGCCCGGGCACGAGGGTCGCGACCTCGACGCGCTCGCCGCGCCGGGCGAGGAGGTCGAGGAGCGAGACGGCGAGCGTGACGCCCCGGTCGAGGACGCGGTCCGGCGGCTCGCCGGGCCCGGCCCCGTCGCCGTTCCCGCCCCCGTTCCGGTCGACGCCTCCCGCGTCCGGCGGGACGAACGGGTCGAGGACGACGGCCGTGCGCCGCGCCCGCCGCGGCTCGAACTCCTTGACGACGAGCCGCGAGAGGCGGGCCGAGGAGCGCCAGTGGATCCAGCGCGGGTTGTCGCCGGCGCGGTAGTCGCGGAGGCCGTGGAACTCGTCCGGCGAGAAGGTGAAGGTCGGCCGCCGCATCCGCACCTCGCCGCCCTGCCCGCGCGCCGGCATGAGGTCGGGCGCGAGCTCGCGCGGGGTCGGGTAGACGACGAGCTCGGCCTTGAGCTCGGCCTGGGCGTACTTGACGAAGAAGCCGAAGGGATAGCGCGTGGCGAGCTCGATCCCGGTGAGCGCGTACGCGCCGCGCCGCGGGACCGCGAGCCGGTAACCGCGCACGGCGCGCTCGCCCGGGTCGAGCTTGAAGACGAAGCCCTTCGGGCCCGGGGCGTTCGACCCCGCCGGCCCGAAGGGCCCCGAGCGCTCCTGGACCTCGATCGCGAGCGCCGGCAGGTGTCGCCGCGGGTTCAGGACGGCGACGTGGACGCGGACGTCCTCGCCGGCGAAGACGTGGGACGGCAGCCGCCGCGAGACGCGCAGCCCGCGCAGGTCGAGCTCCGACAGGACGCCGGAGATCACGATGAGCGAGAGGAGCATGGCGAGGATCAGGTAGAGGAGGTTCGTGCCCGTGTTGATCGCGGCGACGCCGAAGAGGACCGTGAGGCCCATGAAGACCTTGCCCTCGCGCGTCACCCGGAGCCGCCGCCGGAAGAACCAGCGCAGGAGCCGGACGAGGCCGAACCCGCCGCGCAGTCCCCCCTTGCCGCCGGCCCCGCCCGGCGCGCTCGCCGCCCACTCGCGGAGCTTGATGACGAGCGGCGCCAGCATGAGGGCGGCGAAGACGAAGAAGAGGGCGAAGCTCTGGAAGAGGGCCGCGAGGGCGCCGACGACGAGGGCGAGGGGGTAGAGGAGGATGCGGCGCCAGCCGAAACCCCTCTTCTCCTCCCGTCCGGATGCAACGCTTCGTTGCATCTACGGCCTCCTCGACGTCGAGAGACGTCCGGATGCGACGTCTCGTTGCATCCGGGGACGAGGGTCGGCGGCGCCCGGGCCGGGGTCCACGGGCTAGGCCGGCACGGCCACCGCCGCCACGATCTCGCGGATCGCCTCGACCGCCTCCCCGCCGCCGGCGCCGGGGAGCCCGAGGTGGCGGCCCTTCGGGATCACGCGGTGGGCGAGGACCGGGACGGCGAGCCGCTTCACGTCGTCCGGGACGACGAAGCCGCGCCCGAGGACGAGGGCCAGCGCCTGGGCGGCGCGCCGCAGGGCCAGGCTCCCGCGGGGCGAGACGCCGACGTGGAGCCTCTCGGACTCGCGGGTCGCGGTGACGAGCTCGATGATGTAGTCGAGGATGGCGTCGTCGACCCGGACCTCGCGGACCGCGGCCTGCATCGTCGAGACCTCGTCGCCCGTGGCGACGTGGCGGATCGCCTCGAGGGGGTCGCTGATCGTCCGGCTGGCGAGGACCTGCTTCTCCTCCTGGGCGTTCGGGTACCCGATCTGGATGCGCATGAGGAAGCGGTCGAGCTGCGACTCGGGCAGCGGGTAGGTGCCCTCGAACTCGTACGGGTTCTGGGTCGCGAGGACGATGAACGGCGCCGGCAGCGGGTGGCTCTCGCCGTCGACCGTCACCTGGTGGTCGTTCATCGCCTCCAGGAGGGCCGACTGCGTCCGCGGGTTCGTCCGGTTGATCTCGTCGGCGAGGACGACGTTCGCGAACACCGGCCCCGGCTTGAAGACGAAGCGCCCCTCCTTCTGCTCGTAGATCGAGACGCCCGTCACGTCGCTCGGCAGGAGGTCCGGCGTGAACTGGATGCGCCGGAACGTGCAGGCGATCGAGCGCGCGAGCGCCTTGGCGAGCGTCGTCTTGCCGACGCCGGGGACGTCCTCGATGAGGAGGTGCCCGCCCGCGAGGAGCGAGACGAGGACGAGGTCGACGGCGTCGGCGTTGCCGACGAAGACCCCGCGGATGCTGGCTTTCAGCGCCCGGACCCGGTCCGCCTCCGGGCCTGCGGCCTGCGCCATCGGCTCCCCCGCGATCGCGGCCATCCCGCGCCCACCCCTCTCGCCGTGAATGCGACGCCCGACGCTAGAACCCGCCCCCGCCGACCGTGCCGCCCGAGGGCACGCCCCACCACCCGCCGCCCGGCTCGTCGCCGTCCGGCTCGGGAGGCGGAGGCGCGAAGGGCGGCCGCGGCGCCGGCAGCGGCGGCGACAGGAACGGGCTCGGCGAGCGCGACCCGGTGCCGGCGGTCGTCCCCGGGCCCCGCCCCGACGGGCCCGGGTTCCGGTCCGGGCTCGAGCCCGCGCCCGGGCCCGTGCGCGAGACGGGCGGCCCGCCCTCCCCGTCCGCCGGCCACCCGGCCGGCGGCCCGCCGCGGCCGTCGCCCTGCGCCTGCACGGGGACGACGCCGCCCGACGACCGGATCGACGCCTCGAGGTCGGCCCGCAGCTTCGGGACGTCGACGGCCGCGATGAGCTTCAGGAACTCGCGGTCGAGGAGGAGCCGGATGAGCTTCGGGTTCTTGACGATGCCGGCGTGGTCGTGCTCGCGCACGGCCTTCTGGAACTCTCCGTCGGCGACCAGCGCCTGGGCGCCGGGGTGCCGGCCGATCGCCTGGACCTGGGGGTGCGCCCTCAGCGCCTCGCGCGCCGGGTCGTTCTCGACGACGAGGCGCAGGACGTCGTGCATGGCCGGGAGCTGACGCACGGCGCGCACCTCCGGCAGGCGCGAGAGCGCCGGCACGAGCTCCTGCTGGTAGACGTTCATGGCGATCGACGACCGGAGCGCCTCGCCCGGGCGCCCGAGCGACCAGTGGTCGGCGAAGTAGAGGGCGAGGAAGGCGACGATCGCGCCCTTGGTCAGCCCGAGGACGAACCCGAGGCCCTTGTCGAGCCGGTAGAAGATCCCGGCCGCCGACGGGACGGGCTTGAAGACGCGCGTCACGGGACCGGCCCGCGCGGCCTCCTCGGCCCGCCGCTCCTCGGCGCGGCGCTCCTTGACCCGGGCGACGACGCGCCGCCCGATGAGCGCGAGGACGAGGTACGTCGGGACGAAGAGGGCCGCCGCCGCGAGCGCGTAGCCCGTCCGCTGGGCGTTCTCGAGCTTCAGCATCCCGACCAGGGCCGGCGCGATCGCCACGTGATAGCGGACCGCGACCGCGATCGCGATGAAGAAAGAGGCGACGGCGAAGAGCTCGCGGAAGAAGCCGCGCCGCGCCCCGCCCACCGTGAAGGCGATGAGAAGACCGACGATCGCCAGGTCGCCCATCTCGGACCTCCGCTCTCCCCCGCCCCGTTGCCGTTACCCTGGACGCCCGGACCCTGTGACCGCGGCCTCGGGGGCTCCGCCCCGCCGCCCCCCCGCCGCGGGCCTCACGCGAACTCGAGCGCGATGTCGAGGGCCCGCGCCGAGTGGGTCAGCGCCCCGACCGAGATGCGGTCGACGCCCGTCCCGGCGATCGCCCGCACCGTCTCGAGGCGGACCCCGCCCGAAGCCTCGAGCGCCGGGGCCCTCGCCCCGCGCTCGCGAGCCCGCTCCCGGACGGACCGGACCGCCTCCGCGAGCCCCTCGATCCCGAGGTTGTCGAGGAGGATGGCGTCGACGCCCGCGTTAAGCGCCCGGAGCGCGCCCTCGATCGTCGTCGCCTCGACCTCGACGAAGATCCCGGGACGCGCCCGCCGGACCGCCTCCACCCGCTCGGCCAGGTCGACCTGGTCGGGCCGCACGCCGCCCTGCGCCCGGGCGAGGACCGCCAGGTGGTTGTCCTTGACGAGCACGGCGTCGTGAAGCCCGGAGCGGTGGTTCCGGGCCCCGCCGGCGCGCACGGCCCACTTCTCGACGTCGCGCAGGAGCGGGGTCGTCTTGCGCGTGTCGTAGATCGCCGCCCCCGTCCCGGCGACGGCATCGACGAACGCCCGCGCGAGCGTCGCGATCCCGGACAGCCGCTGGACGAAGTTGAGCCCGACCCGCTCGCCACAAAGTATTGCCCGTGCGGATCCTTCGACGCGAGCAAGGGGGTCCCCCGGGGCGAAGCGGTCGCCGTCCCGGCAGGCGGGCTCGACCCGGACGCCCTCGCCGAACACGTGTCTCAGGAGCGGCAGGCCGCAGAGGACGCCCGCCTCCCGGGCGAGGAACACGGCCTCGGCCCGGGCGCCGGCGGGGACGAAGGCCTCGCTCGTCACATCCCCCTGGCCGGGCTGGTCTTGCGTACCACCCAGGTCCTCGGCGAGGGCGGCGCGAGCGAGGTCCCGGAGGCGCAGCGCCGGGGGCGGGTCGATCACGACTCCACTGATACGCCATTTGCGTCCGGATGTCCAGCGAGGGGCACGCTCCCCCGGTCCCTGCCGTTTGACGCAGGGCAACACCACGGGTAGAATGAGTCGAAATCGGCCCAAGCCGGCCCTGCCCGCGACCTTCGGGGCGCGAGCCGACGGCGCGGGCCGCTTGCTTTCATGGGCCCCATGATCAAGGTCCAGGACGAGAAGGACAAGGTCAACGTCGCCAAGGTCTACCGCGCGGGCCAGGAGCACATCTTCCGCTTCTGGGACGAGGTCGCGCCCGAGGACCGGCGCGCCCTCCTCGCCCAGATCGAGCGGATCGACTGGCAGCACCTCGAGAAGCTCGTGAGCCAGGTGGGCGTCCCGGAAGCGCCCCACGTGCGGAGGCTGGCGCCGCCCGAGGACGTGATCCCCCTCCCGCGCACGGACGGAGCGCGGGCGCGCCGCGTCCGCGCCGAGGAGGCGGGCGAGCAGGCCCTGCGCGCCGGGCGGGTCGCGAGCGTCGTCGTCGCCGGGGGCCAGGGGACGCGGCTCGGCTTCGAGGGGCCGAAGGGTTGCTTCCCGATCGGCCCCGTCACCGGGAAGAGCCTGTTCCACCTCTTCGCCGAGAAGATCCAGGCCGTCTCGCGCCGCTACCGGACGACGATCCCTTGGTACGTCATGGTGAGCGAGTCGAACGCCGACGAGACGCGGGCCTTCTTCCAGCAGCACAGCTACTTCGGCGTCGGCCGGGCCGACACGTTCTTCTTCGAGCAGCGCGAGCTCCCGGTCGTGGACCCGCGCGGCAAGCTCCTCCTCGCGAGCAAGAGCCGGATCGCCACGAGCCCGAACGGCCACGGCGGGGTGATCCAGGCCCTCGCCGAGAGCGGGGCCCTGGACGACATGGCGCGGCGCGGCTGCGACATCGTCTCCTACTTCCAGGTCGACAACCCGCTCGCGAACCCCGCCGACCCCTGCTTCATCGGCCACCTCGTCCGCGAGGAGGCCGAGATGGGCGGGAAGTACGTGCGCAAGACCGACCCGCGCGAGAAGGTCGGGGTCTTCGCCCTCGTCGACGGAAAGTACGGGGTCGTCGAGTATTCCGAGCTTCCGCGCGAGGAGGCCGAGCGGGTCGCCGCCGACGGCTCGCTCGCCTTCCACCACGGGAACATCGCGATCCACCTGTTCGCGCGCGCCTTCCTCGAGCGGATCGGCCGCGGCGGCATCTCGCTCCCCTACCACCAGGCGCTGAAGAAGGTGCCGTGCGTGAGCAAGCGGGGCGAGCAGGTCGAGCCGAAGGAGCCGAACGGGATCAAGTTCGAGTGCTTCGTCTTCGACGCCATGAAGGAGGCGGCGAAGGCGACGATCCTCGAGGTCGAGCGGGCCGACGAGTTCGCGCCCGTGAAGAACCGGGACGGCCCCGACTCGCCCGAGACGGCGCGGCGGGCGCTGTCGAACCTCTACGGACGCTGGCTCGAGGAGGCCGGGGCGAGGGTCGCGCGCGACGGCGGCGGCGACGTGGCCGTGCCCATCGAGCTGAGCCCGCTCGCGGCCCTGGACGCCGCCGAGCTCGGGCGGAGGGTGCAGGCCGGGCTCGAGGTGACGGGGCCGTTCAAGCTTTGACCCTTGAGAAGGAGGGGGCCCGTCGTTGAGGTTCTTCGTCGGGGTCGACTTCGGCGCGACCAAGATCCGGGCCGGCGTGGTCGGCGAGGACGGCCGGATCCTGGGTCGCGGCGACGTCGACACCGAGCCGCGGCGCGGCCTCGAGGCCGTGCTCGCGAACCTCGAGCGAGCCGTCGACCTCGCCTGCCGCGAGTCCGGGACGCCGCTCGACGACGCGTCCGGGCTCGGGGTCGCCGCCCCCGGGCAGGTGGACCGGACGACGCTCACGGTCGTCCAGGCCCCGAACCTCGGCTGGCGCCACGTGCCGCTCGGGGCCCTCCTGCGCGAGCGCTTCGCCCCGCTGCCCGTGGCCCTTCAGAACGACGTCAAGGCCGCCGCCCTGGGCGAGCAGCGGTTCGGGGCCGGGCAGGGCGTGCGCGACCTCGTCGCCGTCTTCGTCGGGACGGGGGTCGGCGGCGGGATCATCGCCGGCGGCGAGCTCGTGGACGGGGCGACGGGCGCGGCCGGCGAGGTCGGCCACCTCGTCTACCGGCCCGAGGGAGGCGAGCGGTGCTCGTGCGGGGCCTACGGGCACTACGAGGCCTACGCGGGCGGGGCCGCCGTCGAGCAACGCTTCCGGCAGCGCGTGCGCGCCGGGCTCGAGACGCGGGCCCTCGAGCTCGTGTGCGGCCACGTGGACGCGATCTCGCTCGGGACGATCTTCGAGGCGGCGGCGCGCGGCGACGGGCCGGCGCGCGAGGTGGTGGACGAGCTCGAGAGCGCCCTCGGCGGGCTCGCGGCCAACCTCGCGACGCTCCTGAACCCTTCGCGGATCGTGATCGGAGGTGGGATCGTCCGCAAGCACCCGCACATCATCGAGCGCGTCGAGGCCTGCGTCCGCGAGCTCGCCCTCGAGGCGGCGCGCGGCTGCGAGGTCGTGCCCTCGGCGCTCTGGGAGGACGCGGCGGTCCTCGGCTCGGCCGCAGCCGCCGCCGCGAAGGCGCGGCCGTGACCGGCAACGGGCCCGCGAAGGGCGAAGGGGGGAGCGCGCCATGACGACCGTCGGCCAGCAAGAGGTCGAGCCGTACCTGCGCCAGGCCCTCGACCTCGCCCAGCGCGGGGACACGCCGGGCGCCCTCGTCGCCGTCGAGCGGGCGCTCGAGCTCGCGCCCGGGTCGGTGGACGCCCACCTCGCCAAGGGGCGGATCCTGAGGCTCGCGAGCGGCGACCTCGGGGCGACCGTGCGCGCCTTCCGGCGGGCCGTCGAGGCGGCCACGCCGTCGGCGCGCCGCGTCGACTGCCTGCGCGAGTACGCCGTCGCCCTCGGCAAGATCGGGCGGCACCGCGAGGCCGCGGCCGCGCTCGACGAGGCGATCGACCTCGCCCACTCCTTCTCGCTCCCGGCGGGCGCGCGCGGCGAGCTGGCCGACCTCTCCTCCCGCGCCCTCGAGAAGACGGGCGAGGCGGACGACGTCGAGCGGGCGCTCTCCCGGCACCGGGCCGCCGAGGCGCACTACCGCGACGACCTCCACGACCTGCCGGCCTTCTACGCGCGCGAGGCCGAGCTCCTCGAGCGGCTCGGGCGCTTCGGCGAGCTGGTCGACACGTACGCCCGCCTGCTCGAGGCCGACCCCGACCGGGTCCTCTTCGCCCAGCCGGACGTCGCCAAGCCGTCGAACGCGACCCGGCTCCGCTACCGGCGGCTGCTCGAGGGCCTGAACGCCTGCCTGGCCGAGCGGCGGGGCGATGCGGCGGCGCTCATCTTCAAGGCCGGCTTCTTCTTCCGTCTGGCTCGCTTCCCGCAGGCCGAGCAGCAGCTCAAGCGCGCGCTCGCCGCCGCCCCCGACCACTTCTACGCCCACCACATGCTCGGGAAGGTGTACCTCGGCATGGGACGGGCGCGGGCGGCGCTCGAGGCGCTCGAGCGGGCGCGGCCGCTCGCCCCCGAGTACATGGACCTCGCGAAGGACCGGGCGATCGCGCTCGAGCTCTGCGAGCGGCACGCCGAGGCCCTCGAGGCGTACGTCCGCCTGGAGACGCGCTGGCCGGGCCGGCGCGACCTCATCCTGCGGGCGGCGCGCCTCCAGGAGCGGCTCGGGCGGCTCGGCGAGGCCTACGAGCTCTACCGGCGCGCGGCGGCCCTCGCCCGCCCGTCCGCGGACGCGGAGAGCCTCGTCAAGCTGGCGACGCTGGCGCTCGAGCTCGGCCGGCCGGCGGAGGCGGTCCCCCACCTCGACGAGGCCGTGGCAAGGGCGCCCGGCGAGCAGGCGCTCCGGCTCCTGCGCGCGGGGGCGCGCGAGGCGGCGGCCGACGTCGCGGGCGCGCTCGAGGACCTGGACGCCGCCCTCGGGCTCGCGGCCGAGCGGCGCGACATCTTCTACCGGGAGGCGCTCGCGCGGAGGGCGGGGCTCCTCATCCGGCGGGTCGCGCGGCCCGAGGAGGGGCTCGTCGCCGCCGACCTCCTCCTCGAGATCGACCCCGAGAACGTCGAGGCCCTCCTCCTCAAGGGCGACGGGCTCAAGGCGCTCAAGCGCTTCGCGGAGTCCGTCGACTGGTACAAGCGGGCCGCCGACCGCAAGGTCTCGGACGCGCTCGTCGACGAGGGCGAGAAGCTCTGGCAGGAGGCCTCGTACGGGAAGGCGCTCGGCAAGTGGAACGAGGCGTTCCGCCGCAACCCGCGGTCGTGGGAGATCCTCTACCACGCGGCCGCCGCCTACGCCTGCCTCGGCCAGGCGGGCCCGGCGGCGCGCTACCTCGAGGCGGCGGCGCGCATCTCGAGGAGCGCCCTCGCCTTCATGGAGAGGGACCACGACTGGGACTCGGTGCGTCGCTCGCCGGAGCTCGCGGAAGTGCTCGCTCGGTTGCAGTCGCAGTCGGAGGCTCCAGCGTGAAGCGGTTCTTCTGTGTTCTCTGTGGCCTCTGTGGCTTCGTCTCTCCGGCTCTCGCAGAAGACGCCCCATCCGAGCGCGCGACCGCCCTCGTCAAGACGCTCGTCGGGAAGGAGGACGAGGACGCCCGCCGCCACCTCGTCGACCTCAAGTCCGCCGCCCTCCGCCCCCTCGCGGAGGCCCTCTCGCAGAGCGACCTCGACTCGGCCGCCTACGCGCGCCTCGAGAGCGTGTTCACCTCGCTCCTCCGCATGCGCCTCGAGGAGCTGGACGTCAAGCTCTCCCGCATGGAGCGCGAGCGCGCCGAGGCCGCGATCCGGGGGAAGGAGCGCGACGACCCGTCGTCGACGCCGCCCGCGGTCGCCGAGGCGATCGCCGCCCTCGAGAGCGACCTGACCGGCGTCGGCGCCGCGGCCGCCGCCGAGCTCGCCCGCGAGGGCGCCGCCCGCGACGAGCTCTCCCTGCTCGCCCGCGACGAGCTGCTGAAGGACATCGTCGAGGAGACCGCGAAGGCGCTCGACGCCGCGGCGGCGGCCGCGGCCGCGACCGTCCCGCCGGCGCCCGATCCGGCCGAGGTCGTCCGCCTCGCCCGCCTCGGGCCGCTCGCCGCGCCCGCGCTGCGCGCCATCGCCGACGGCCCCGACCGCCCGGCCAGGCCGCTCGCCCGCGCCGCCGTCGACCGCGCCGTCGCCGAGGCCGTGGCGGCGCTCGCCTCGGAGGCCTCGAGCCGCGCGACGCGCGAGCTCGCGGAGCGCCGCCTCTTCGGGCTCGGCGAGCTCGCCCGCCCCGCGCTCGAGAAGGTCGCCGCCGACCCGGCCGCCTCCGCCGACGCCACGTACCGGGCGCGCCGGCTCATCCGCCGGATCCGCTGGTCCTGCTCGGATGACCTCCACGTCCGGACCGGCCATCTCCTCGAGGGGTTCGAGGAGCGCTCGTGGCGCGAGCGGCGGCTCCTCGTCTTCGAGCTCGAGAAGCTCGGGGGCCCCGAGGCCGTCCCGACGCTCCGGCGCATCCTCGAGCGGGACCCGAGCGCCGCCGTGCGGAGCATGGCGGCCGAGGGCCTCGCCCGGCTGGGCGACCCGGTCGGCGGCGCCTACCTCCAGCGCGAGGGGCGGGAGGCGATCTTCGAGTCGCCGGAGGTGACGGCCGCGATTGCGATGGACCAGGGGATCAAGTATCTCACCATCAAGCGGTACGACAAGGCGATCGCGCAGTTCCAGCGGGTGGTCGCGATCCAGCCGCGGAACGAGGTCGCCTTCTACAACCTGGCCTGCGCGTACTCGCTGCAGAGGGACGTGGCGAGGGGCCTCGACCACCTCGAGAAGGCCGTCGAGCTCGGCTTCACGGACTGGGAGCACATGGAGCGGGACAAGGACCTCGACAACCTCCGCGCGAGCCCGCGCTACCGGACGCTCATCGACGGCCTGAAGGCGCGCCGTCCCGCGGGCGCCGAGCGGCCGAAGGCGCCGGCGCCGCCCCCGGACGCGCCGAAGGGCGAGGACGAGAAGCGGAGATGACGACGACCGGCAGCGCGGGCGCGGGCGCGGGCACCGGCACGGGCGGCGCGGTCGCCGGCGCCGGGACGGCGACGGCGGGGGCCGCTCCCGAGCTCGTCGACATCATCCGGACGCTCAACAAGCAGCGCCGCACGGGGACGCTCAAGGTCACCGAGCCGCCGAGCGGCAAGGTGAAGTACGTCTACTTCGAGAACGGCGACGTCCAGCTCATCAAGGTGAAGCGGGCGAAGACGCTCCTCGGGAAGGCGCTCCTCAAGCGGCGCAAGGTCGACGATGCCCAGCTCGAGCGGGCCCTCAAGCGGCACCAGGCGACGGGCGAGAAGCTCGGGCGGATCTGCGTCGCCATGCAGCTCTGCCGCGAGGAGGACATCCGCGAGGCCCTCGCCCTCCAGCTCCTCGACGAGATGGGCGACCTCCTCACCTGGCGCGGCGCGCGGAGCGAGTTCCACCGGGGCGAGCCGCCGCTCGACGTCTTCGACTTCGACGACCTGGCCTCGCGCCTCAGGCTCAACGCCGAGGCCGTGCTGAAGGAGGCCCAGCGCCGGCTCGCCGAGCTCGAGACGGCGCGCCGCTCGGTCCCGTCGTTCCGCGACATCTACGCCCCGTCGCCCGAGAGCTACGCGTCGTCGCGCCCGCCGCCCCAGGACGGCACGCCCGAGCGCGAGATCCTCCAGGCGATCGACGGCGAGCGCGACGTCGAGGAGCTGCTCGAGTCCGTGCGCCTGACCGAGATCGACGCCCTGCGGGCCCTCGAGAAGCTCGTCCGGGTGGGCGAGGTCCAGCCCCTGAACCCGGTCCAGCTCGTGCAGCTCGCGACCGAGGTCGAGAAGGAGGGGCGCCTCGACAAGGCCCTGAAGCTCTACCTCCGCGCCGAGGAGGCGGGGCTCGAGCAGTTCGACCTGCCGAACCGGATCGCCAAGGTCCTGGACGCCCTCGGGCGGCGCGACGAGGCGATCCGCCGCTACATCGAGTTCGGCGACCGGTCGCGGGCCGAGGGGCTGCCCGAGATCGCGGTCGCGGCCTACCGAAAGGCGCTCGAGCTCGGGCCGGAGGAGTCCTACGAGCCCGGCTCGGCCGCGGTGCTAGCGGGCGAGCGCCTGGTCGAGACGCTGCTCCAGCAGGCGAAGACGGACGAGGCCGTGAAGGAGTGGAAGGCGCTCGCCCACCGCCTCGACCCCGAGAAGGACCGGGAGAAGGTCCACCGCGCCTGGCAGGAGATCCTGAAGCTCGCGCCCGAGGACCCCGAGGTCCACCGCGAGGTCGCGTTCGGCTACCTCGAGGCGGGCGACCAGATCCAGGCGATCATCCAGCTCGAGGACCTGGCCGCGATCCACCTCATGCGGGGCGAGGCGGGGGAGGCGATCGACGTCCTCCGCCAGATCCTTGAGATCGACCCGGGCTGCGTCGAGGCGCGCCTCGAGCTGGCGAGCACGCTCGCCAAGGCCGGCCGCACGGACGAGGCGATCGAGGAGTACAGCCGCCTCGCCGACTCGCTCTCGAAGGCGGGCGTGCTCGGCGAGGGCGCGGCCCAGTTCATGATCGACATCTACGAGGCCATCGTCGAGCTCGCGCCCGAGAACCGGCGCGCGCGCGAGTGGCTCGCCCACGCGTACCAGGAGAAGGCCGAGATCGAGAAGGCCGTCGGCCAGTACGAGGGGCTCGTCCAGGCCCTCAAGCGGGGCGGCGCGCCGGCCGCCGAGCTGGCCGAGGCCCTCTCGCGCTACGTCGAGATGCGGCCCGAGGACTTCGGCGCCCGCGAGGAGCTCGGGGCGGCGCTCGTGGCCGCGGGGCGCGGGGCGGAGGCCGTGGCCGCCTACCGCGCCACGGCCGACGAGGCGCTGCGCGCGCACGACTTCGCCGCCGCCGCCCGCGGGCACCAGGCCGTGCTGGGGCTCGAGCCCTTCGACCTCCAGGCCCACAAGGGGCTCGCCCGGATCTACGCGATCGGCAAGGACGACGCCCGCACGCTCCAGAAGCTCCGCGACGTCGCCCACCTCGCCTTCGGCGCGAGCGTCTGGGACGAGGCCGTGGACGCGGCGCGCCGGGCGCTCGAGATGGCGCCGGGCGACAACGACCTCCGGCGCCTCGTCGCCCACTCGCTCGAGCAGAAGGGCGACAAGGCGGCGGCCGCCCGCGAGCTGCTGGCCATCGCCCGCGACGAGGTCGGCGCCCACAACCGCGGTGCGGCGCGGAGGGCGGCCGAGCGGGCGCAGGCGCTCGACCCGGGGCTCAAGGAGGCGCAGTCGCTCGTCCGCGAGCTCGAGACGCACGCGGCCGTCGCCCCGGCCGCGCCCCCGCCGCCGGCGCTCGCGGCCGCGGTCGCGGCGGCCGTCGCCGCCGGCGGGCAGCCGCAGGCCCATCCCCATCCCCACCCGCCGGCGCCGGTCGAGCGGCCGCCGGCGCGGCCGACGATCACGGGCGGCAACCCGGACGTGACGATCATCGACCGCCCGCGCAAGAAGTACAAGGGCGTCGGCGGGATCGCCGGCAAGCTCAAGTCGATCCTCGACCCGACGGCCGCGGCCCAGGCCGCGGAGGAGGAGGTCGAGGAGGTCGAGGCGCCGGCCGCCGCCGACCCCGCGGCCGTCGCCGCCGCCCTGTCCCCGCCCGAGCCGGCCGCCCCGGCCGCGCCCGCGAAGGGCCTGAAGGGCGGCGTCGCCGCCCGGCTCAAGGCGATGAAGGGCGGCGGTCTCTTCGGCGGCGGCGGCGTCAAGGTCGTCCCGGCCGAGCCGGCGGCGCCGTCCCCCGAGCCCGAGCCGGAACCGGAGCCGGTCGCAGCGCCGGCTCCCGTCGCGGGCCCGGTCGCGGCTCCCGCCCCGGTCCCCGTGCCCGAACCGGTCCCCGTTCCCGAACCGGCCCCCGTTCCCGAACCGGCGCCCGTCCCGGCGGCGGTGGCCGTCGCCGCAGCGGCCCCGGCCCTGATCCCGACGCCGGGCGGCGTGGTCGCCGTCCCGGCCGCGCCGGCCCAGGAGCCGGTCGCGATCGCTCCCGCTCCCGACGACGGACCCGGCGTGGCCGCGACCGTGGGCGCCGACTCGGCCGCCCTGGCGGCCGATCGTCTCCGCCGTCTCAAGGCCGGCGCCAGCCCCGGCGCCGGCCCCGCCGGCGGCCCGGCCGACACCTCGATCGACGAGACCGCCGCCCGCCTGAAGGCGGCCGAGGAGGGCGAGAAGGCCTCGGGCGAGAAGGCCGTCTCCGCGGCCTCCCGCCTGAAGAACCTCCGCGGACGGGGCCTCGGGTAGGGGGCGCCCTTCCCTGTCCCTTCCCCTTCCCCTGTCCCTTCCCCCGTCACCGTCCCCCTGTCACCCACGTGCGCGAGAGCGCGGGCGGAGAGCGGGGGCGGGGCACGGGGGGCGGGGAGCGGGCGGGAGCCTCCGTTGTCGCCCTCTTCCGATGCGAGTATCATGGCCCCCTGTCGCGCCCCGACAGCCGTGGGGCCTGGGGGCGCCAGGGCGGAGGTCGCCATGCCGGCCCATCTGTTCAAGTGGATCCTCGTGCTCGTGACCGCGGTCTCCGGCGCGGCGGCGTGCGGCAGCAAGGAGCCGCCGCCGAAGCGGAAGGCGCGGTCGGGCGTCTCGGCCCCGTCGCGCACCGAGCCGGCGAAGACGGGACCGACGCCGGAGGCCGCGAAGGCGCCCGAGAAGGCGCCGGAGCCTTCGGGGCCGGAGCCGCCGGGCGACTCGGTCGCGGCCCTCCAGCGGAACTACGACCGGGCGAAGGCGGCGTTCAAGCAGCATCAGGGCGAGCGCACGCAGGGTTCCTACGACCGCGCGAAGACGCTCCTCCTCCAGGCGAAGGAGGTCGCCGACCGTCTGGAGGCGGCCGGGAAGTCCGAGCAGGAGAACGTCATCGAGATCATAGGCGACGTCAACTACCTCCTCCGGACGCTGCCGGACTACCCCCCCGAGTGACGGAGCGCGGGATGCCGCCATGGCGAAGGCCTACGTGAAGATCTGGGTCGACGGCGGCAAGGAGGGGGCGGTGAAGGACGCGCTCCTCTCCCACGACTCGGTCGTGGTCGCCGACATCACGGCCGGCGAGCAGGACATCATCGCCCTCATCGAGGCGCCGAGCTACGACGACCTCCTCAAGACCGTGATCCGCAGCATCCGCACGGTCCCGGGCGTCCAGAAGACCTCGACGAACCTGGTCCTCGAGTAGCGGCGGGAGGCCGGTGCCGCGCGCCCTCGCGGTCGCCCTCGCCCTGCTCCCCGCCCTCCTCGCGGCCCCCGGGTGCGGGGCGCTCCTCGCCCGCGACGAGACCGAGCGCGGGCGCCAGGCCCGCGAGCCCGCCTTCTTCGCCCGGGAGACGGAGGCGATCCTCGTCGAGGTCGACTGGCGTCGCGGGCGCGCGCCCTCGGAGGCGGCGCTCGAGGCGCTCGAGGCGCGGCTCGGCGAGCGGACGGGGAAGCCCGTCGTCGTCTCACGCGACGACGAGATCGCCCCGGGCGAGGACCCGGACGCGCGCGCCGATGTCCGGGCCATCGAGCGCGCCCACCCGCGGATCGTGGGCCTCCGCGTCCTCTACGAGGCGCGGAGCCCGGACGGCCTGCGCGGCCTCTGCCGCGGGCGCGACCTCTTCGTCTACCGGGACCGGATCGACGACCACGCGATCCTGTGGGTGCGCGGGACGACGCTCGAGCGGACGGTCCTCGTCCACGAGGCGGGCCACGCCCTCGGGCTCGATCACTGCACGCGCCCGGACTGCGTGATGTACAAGCCCGCGGGCGGCGAGGTCTGGGACTGGCGGATGGTGCTGGCGAACCTGCCGGCCGCGTTCTTCCTCGGCCGCACGCCCGACGACTTCTGCCCGCTCTGCCGGCGCGACCTGGACGACCCCCGTTCGCCCTGAGCCTGAGGCTTAGAGCTTGTGAACGTACCTGGTCCGGGTGAGGGACCCGGCGCCCCTGGGCGCGAAGCCCCCCCTGCACATAGGCCAGAGGCTGTGAGTCGATGGACTCACAGCTCTGAGCGAGCCCGGAGGGGCGAGGCGAAGGGCTACTTGCCGCCGATCGCGCGCAGGTCGTCGGCGCAGCGCGCGTCGAACGCGGTCGGAGGCGGGTTCGCGAGGACGCCCGGCCCGAGCGTGATGGAGGAGAACATGACGCACTGGTCGGAGATGTCGTGGCCGGGGCTCGCCGGGTCCTCGTGCTGCGCCTGCATCGGGGTCGTGATGTCGACGAGCCCGAGGGCGTGGCCGGCCTCGTGGACGATCACGGCCGTCTCGACGTCGTCCACGGCCAGCGGGCCTGTGCGGGAGCGCAGCCGCGCCTCGAAGACGGCGCTCGACGACGCCGAGTAGGTGAGGCCGACGACGTTCGGCGGCGTGAACTGGCCGCCGACGAACAGGAGGTGGAGCACGGTCGCGTTCTGGGAGTCGAAGTGCCGGCGGACCAGCATCTCCTGCTGCCGGATCAGGCTCTCGTCCCAGGTGGAGGCTATGGCCGAGAACGTCGAGCCGACCACGATGGCGACCCCGCCCGGCTTGCGGATCCGCTTCAGGATCTCGTCGCGGAGGCGCGTGAGGGCGGCGTTCGTCGGGACGTTCCCCTGCTCCGGGTTCACCTCGATCACGAGGTGCGTGAACGGGCTCGCCGTCACGTAGCTCAGGTTGTTGTCGCCGACGCCCCCGAGCGAGGGCGGCGGGGCCGACGAGGTGACGTGGAAGGTCGCCCCGTTCGAGAAGTCGCCGTTCACCCCGACGACGAGCTTGCCGGCCGTCGCGTTCGACGGGACCTCGACCGTGAGCTGGGACGGCGCCGCCCCGAGGACGCGCGCCGGGCTGCCGTTCACGGTGACGGCGTTGTCGTCCGGGGCCGGCGCGAAGCCGCTCCCCGTCACGGTGACGACCGACAGCCCCGGCCCGGCGATGGGCGAGATCGCGGCGATCTGCGGCCCGCCCGGCGGACCGGGCAGGACGCCGAAGCTCGCCGGCGCCGACTGGGCGCGGCGCGTGATCACGGTCAGGTCGACGGCGAGAGGCCCGCTCTGCCCGGGCTGCTCGGCGCCGGGCGGCACGTCGACGACGATCTCGGTCGGGTTCGCCGACACGACCGCGGCCTGGGTGTCGCCGAAGAAGACGACGTTCAGGAACGAGAAGGCCTCGAAGTTCGTCCCGGTGATGGTGACGCGCGCGCCGGGCGCGCCGCTCGCCGGCACGACGCTCGCGATCGCGGGCGGCGAGGGCGGGGGCGGCGGGATCGAGGGGCCTCCGCCGCCCCCGCCGCCGCCGCAACCGGCCACGAGGAGGAGGACGGCGAGCCCGAGGCCCGATGCTTCCCGCATGGGGGGGATGTAGCCGACGCCGGGCGCCAGCGCAAGGATGTATCGGCGCGCGCGCCATCCGGCTATGATCGGTCGCGGTTTTTTGCCGAAGGAGGCGATCGATGAACTTCTCCCGGACCCTCGCGCGCGGCGCCCTCGTCGTCGTCGCGTGCCTGTCGCTCCTCGCCGGGCGGGCCAGCTCGGACGACAAGGCCCCCGCCCCGCCCGCCGATCCCATGGCCGAGTGGGCGAAGCGGAACGCCCCGGGCCCGCAGCACAAGCTCCTCGAGCAGATGGCCGGCACGTTCGAAGCCCACGCGAAGTTCTACGGACCGCCCGGGCAGCCGCCCATGGAGAGCACGGGCACGAGCGTGAACACCATGATCCTCGGCGGCCGGTTCCTGAGGCAGGAGTACAGGTCGTCCATGATGGGCCATCCCTTCGAGGGCATGGGCCTCACCGGCTACGACACGGTCGGCGGGAAGTACATCGGCATGTGGGCGGACTCGATGACGACCTTCCTCATGCAGTCCGAGGGCAAGGCCAGCGCCGACGGGAAGACGCTCGAGTTCCACGGCAAGTACCAGGACCCGTTCGGCAGCGGCGAGCGCACGTTCCGGCACGTCCTGACGATCGCCGGCCCCGACGCGCACCACTTCGAGATGTGGGAGCCGGGCGAGGACGGCAAGGAGTACAAGGCGATGGAGATCCAGTACAAGCGCAAGAAGTAGCCCCGCGCCCGCCCTCCTCCGCCCTGCCCGGGAGGCGCGTTTGACGGGCCTCCCGGGCGGCCGTACGATTCAGCGTGGTCGAAGTGTCGTCCGGCCTGCTATCCGGCCTCGACGTTCAAGGACGGCGACCTCGACAAGAAGACGCACCGGACGGTCCGCGGCGGCTCGTTCCGGACGGTGGGCCCGGCGGCGCTCGTGAACCGGGCCGCGAGCCGCTTCAAGGAGTCGCCGGCCGCGGCCCGCGACGACCTCGGCTTCCGCTGCTGCAAGGACGCCGACTGATGCGCCCGCCCGCCCCGCTCCCGGTCGTCGTCGCGCTCGCCGTCGCGGCCGCGGTCGCCGGCTGTGCCGCCGCCCCCGGGCCGCGCTCGGCGACCCTGGCGCGCCCGACGCCCCGGGCGGCCGCCCCCGCCCCCGCGCCCACGCCCGTCCCGCCGCGCGACGCCCGGGCGCCCGCGGAGCCGCCCGAGAGCACGCCCTCGTCGTCGGGGTCGGGCGCTACGGCGACGTCGCGATCTCGCCGCTCGGCCACGCCGAGCGGGACGCCGCGGACGTCGCCGCCCTGCTCCGCGACCCGTGCCAGGGCTTCCGGAACGTCCGCGTCCTCGCGGGGCCCGCGGCGACGGCGGCGGCGATCCGGCGCTGGCTGGCCGAGGAGCCGCCGCGCCGCCGCCGCCAGGACCTGGTCCTCATCTACTTCGCCGGCCACGGGGCCGTGGACCTGGACGGTCGGCCCTTCCTCTGCCCGTACGACACCGATCCCCGGCCCCTAAGGGAGACGGCGATCTCCGTCGCCGAGCTCGGGACGGCGGTCGACCGGACGCGCGCGCAGCGCGCGGTCGTCGTCCTCGACTGCTCGTTCGCGGCGAGGCCGGACGTCGACCCCGAGGTCGGACGGCCTCGCCGGCCCGCCTCGGAGCGTGTGAAGCTCTCAGCTCTCCCCGAACCCCGCCAGCTCGCGGAGCAGCCGGCGCACGTAGACGCCCACCATCTGCTTCCGGTAGCTCGGCGGGAGCGAGACGTTGCGGTAGGCGCGGGCCCGCTTCTCGATGTCCCGGGCCAGGTCGTCGATGACCGCCGGCGTGAGCGGGGCCAAGGCGACGGCACGCGTCGCCTCGTCCATGAGGAGGGGGCGCGGGTGGATGGCGTTGACGACGACCGTGAGGTCGGCGATCCGCGGCGGATCGCCGGGCTCCGCGCGGAGGGCGGCGGCGACCCCGAGGAGCGGGAAGTCGAAGGTGTCGCGGATGCGGAGCTTGCGGTAGCCGGCGCGGCAGCCGGAGGCGGCGGCCGGGAGGTCGACGCTCGCGAGGACCTCGCCGCGGCGGAGGACGTTCTTCTCGATCCCGTCGCCGAGGAAGAACTCGCGCGCGGGGACGTTCCGCTCGCCGTCGAGCGAGACGAGCCGGAAGCTCGCGCCGAGGGCCATGAAGACGGGCGCGAGGTCGCCCGAGTAGGTCGCGTAGCACGTCGTCTTCTGCGGGACGACGAGGCAGACGTCGCCGTCGGCCTTGAGGCAGTAGCCCTTGGCGGCCCGCCAGAACTCGGACTGGTTGAAGTAGTAGCAGCGCGTCTCGACGAGGATGTTGCCGCCGACCGTCGCCGACTGGCGGATCAGGATCGAGGCGACCTCGCTCGCCGCCTCGACGACCGCCGGGTAGCGCTCGCGCACGACGGGGTCGGCCTCGAGGTCGGCGAGGCGCACGAAGGCGCCGATCCGCGCCCCGCCGTCCGGATGGAACGAGAGCTCGGAGAGCTCGGGGACGTGGGCGAGCGAGATCACGTGCCGGCGGGCGTTCAGCCGCTGCTTGTAGTTGGGCAGCAGGTCCGTGCCGCCGGCGATGAAGTCGAAGTCGCCGCCGGAGGCGCGCGCGGCCTCGAGCGCCTCCGCGAGCGAGCGCGGCCGATGAAGCTCGAAGGGAGGAAGGATCACACGCGACCTCGGTTTTCAGGCCACGGAGGCCACAGGGAGACGGAGTCGTCTTGACACGGAGAAGAACGAGAGAACAAAGAGATCGCAGAGCTCTCTCCTAGGTCGCGCGGGCCCGCCCCCTCGCTCCCGCCCGCGCGCGGGCCAGCATGGCCTCGTAGACCCGATCCGGCGTCATCGGCAGCCGCCGCATGCGCACGCCCACCGCGTCGTAGACCGCGTTCGCGACCGCCGGCGCGATCGGCAGGATCGGCCCCTCGCCCGCCTCCTTCGCGCCGAACGGCCCCTCGGGGTCGTCGGTCTCGACGATCAGGACCTCGACCTTCGGGACCTGGCGCGGCGGGACCGTCCTGTAATCCAGGAGGTTCGGGTTCAGCACGGCGCCGCGGTTGTAGGGGAACTCCTCCATCAGGGCCTGCCCGAGCCCCATGTGGACGCAGCCCTCGATCTGGCCCTCGACCGCCACCGGGTTGAGCGCCCGCCCGCAGTCGTGCGCCGCCCAGACGTGCGTGCAGCGCACGGCGCCCGTCTCCTTGTCGACCTCGACCTCGGCGACGAAGGCCGAGAACGAGTAGGACGGGGCGAGCCCGGCGGCCGCGCCCTTGTGCGTCCCGCCCATCTTCGGCGGGCCCTGGTAGTGGCCCTTCGCGATGAGCGCGCCGCTCTCGTGGAGCGCCTCCTTGACCGCGTCGTCCCAGGTCACCGTCACGCGCGGGTTCGGGGCGAAGATCGCCCGCTCGTCCTCGAGGACGAAGCCCTCCCACGGGTAGCCGGTCAGGCGCGCGGCCGCCCGCACGACCTGGTCGCGGAGCTGCTCGGCCGCGCGCCGGGCCGCGTTGCCGGCCATGAAGGTCACGCGCGAGCTGTAGCTCCCGAGGTCGACCGGCGCCGTGTCCGAGTCCTGCGAGCGCACGCGCACGCGCGCGAGCGGCAGCCCGAGCACCTCGCACACGCACTGGGCGAGGACGGTGTCGCTTCCCTGCCCGATCTCGGCGGCGAGCGAATGCACGGTCACGCCGCCGTCGAAGTCGACCTTCAGGTGCACGGTCGACTGCGGCATCTTCTCCCAGTGGATGGGCAGCGCCGAGCCGCTTATGTAGAAGCCGCACCCGACGCCGATCCCGCGCCCGTACGGCAGCTTCTGGAACTTGTCGCGCCAGCCGCTCCGCTCGCGCGCCCGCTCGAGGCACTGGACGATCCCGTTCGACGTGATCCGGAACCCGTTGACGGTCGTGCAGAAGGGCGGGAGCGCGTTCCGGATCCGGAACTCGATCGGGTCCTCGCCGAGCCCCTCGCACACCTCGTCGAGGACGCACTCGACCGCGAACCGCGTGTTGACGGCGCCGTGCCCGCGCATGGCCCCGCACGGCGTCTTGTTCGTGTAGACGCGCTTCCCGCCGTAGCGGAAGTTCGGGACGCGGTACGGGCCGACCGAGAGGACGCCGTTGTAGTACGTCGTGATGATCCCGAAGCTGCCCCAGGCCCCGCCGTCGATCAGCGCCTTTATGTCGTAGGCCGCGATCGCGTGGTCGTTCCCGACCGCGATCGTCACGTCCTGCTTCGTCGGGTGGCGCCCGTGGTTCGAGTAGAAGACCTCCTCGCGGTCGAAGAGGATCTTCACGGGGCGCCGGCACTTCCGCGAGAGCAGGGCGGCCGCCATCTCGTGCGGGAACGGGTCCGACTTGCCGCCGAACGCCCCGCCCACGGCCGGCCGCACGACGCGGATCCGGTGCATGGGCATCTGCATGACCTCGGCCAGCGCCCGGTGCAGGTAGTGCGGCACCTGCGTCGCCGACCAGACCGTGAGCCGCTCCTCGGTGTCTTGGTGCGCGATCACGCAGTGCGGCTCGGTGAACGCGTGCGTCACGCCGATGAACTCGAACTGGCGGCGGATCGAGACCTTCGCGCCCGCGATCGCGGCGTCGACGTCGCCGAAGCTCTGGTCGACCGCCTTGAAGAGGTTCGAGGCGTATCTCGTCTTCGGCCAGATCTTGAGCTCGGGCGGGACCTCGGCGAGCGAGTCCTCGGGCTCGAGGAACGGCCTCAGCTCCTCGTAGCCGACATCGATCGCGGCCAGCGCCTCGAGCGCGATCTCCTCGTCGTCGGCGGCGACGGCCGCGACCTGGTCGCCGACGAACCGGACCTTGTCGACCGCGAACGCCGTCTCGTCGTGGGAGAGCGGCAGGACGCCGAACGAGACCGCCGAGTCGCGCGCGGTCGCGACCGCGCGCACGCCCGGGATCGCCTCGGCCCTGGACGTGTCGAGGCGCACGATGCGCGCGTGCGCGACGGGCGAGCGCAGGACCTTCCCGACGAGCATGCCCGGGAGCTTCAGGTCGTCGGTGTAGACCGCCTCGCCCGTGACCTTCCCGCGCGCGTCGACGAGGGGGCGCCGCTTCCCGATCTCGCGGAAGGTCTTCTCCCTCCTCCCCTCTCCCTCGGGGAGAGGGTCGCGGCGGGGGCGGTCGCTCATTCTCGTGTCCCCGCCGCGCGCATCTCGGCGGCCTTGCCGATGGCCTCGACGATCTTCACGTAGCCCGTGCAGCGGCACACGTTGCCGGAGATCGCCGTCCGGACCTCGGCCTCGCTCGGGCGCGGGTTCCTGTCGAGCAGGGCGACGCTCGTCATGATGAACCCCGGCGTGCAGAAGCCGCACTGGCTGCCCCCGCAGGCCTCGAAGCACGCCTGGACGGCGTGGAGCGACCCGTCCTTGCCGCGCACGCCCTCGACCGTCGTGATCTCGCGCCCCTCGGCCTCGAGCGCGAGCGTGAGGCACGAGAGCGCCGGCCGCCCGTCGAGCAGGACCGTGCAGCAGCCGCACGTCCCCATGTCGCAGCCGCGCTTGGTGCCCGTCAGGTTCAGGTCCTCGCGCAGGACGTCGAGGAGGACGTCGTAGGGGCGGACCGCCGGCTCGACGTCGCGCCCGTTCACGCGGAGGCGCGCGACGACCCGGGCCGGCTTCGGAGGCTTCGCGATCTTCGCGTCCATTGGAGCCGCGTCATTGTAACCCCCGCCGGCGAACCGATCAACGGCTCGTCGAAGATTCGGCGAGAAGGCGTTGAATAGCCCCGGCGACCCGTTCGTCTAATGATGCTAGAGGAGGGCGAGAGAAGAGGGGCCCCGCAGGGCCCGGGCGCGCGGAGCGCGCGGATGAACTTCGAAGGTCGCGCTTTTCCGCGCTCGCTCCTCTCTCGACGCCTCCGGACAAAAGGTGTCTGACAATTGGTGTCCCTGAACTCGTGGGGCGCGATGGGGAGATCGCGGGGGCTCCCGGGAAGCGTTCGGGAGCTTTGCAGCCGGTTTCGTGGTCTCTCGGTGGTCGTAACGCAGGTTCTCCTTTTCGAGTTCGTCGACTCTTCTTTCGGTCGTTCGGTCTCGTCAAGGCAGTACGGCTTCGCGGTCACGCCCGCGCGTCCGACGAGAAAACGGATGCCCCTTGATGTGGGGCGTCTCCGCGGTCCCGCGATCTACGACGAGCGGGACTTCTCCGGTGGCCGGCGCTGTCGAGCTGAAGGTGGGCTCGCGCCGGCCATTCTTATTTTGGGGCTGGCCCCGGCGTGACCGACCCCGGACCCGTCCTCGCCATCGTCCTCGCGGCCGGCGAATCCCGCCGGATGGGCCGGGAGAAGCCGCTGCTGCCCCTCGGCCCCGACGCCCGCGAGCGCTTCCTCGAGCGCGTGACCTCCGAGGCCGTCGCCGCCGGGTGCGCGCGCGTCCTCGTCGTCCTCGGCCCGCACAACGTGGAGACCGTCCGCCGCGCCTGCGGCCTCGATGGCCAGCCGCACGTCGAGGTCGTCCTCAACCCCGATCCGGCACGCGGCATGCTCTCCTCCATCCGGGTCGGCGTCGCCGCGGCCGAGCGGGCCGGCGCCGCCGCCGCGCTCGTGTGGCCGGCGGACCACCCGTTCGCGCGCGCCTCCGCGGTCCACGCGCTCCTCGCGGCGTGGCGCGCCCGGGAGCCGCGGCCGGCGGTCGCCTTGCCCGTCCACGGCGGGCGCCGCGGGCACCCCGTGCTCTTCGCGCGCGCGACGTTCCGCGACCTCGCGGCGGCGCCGTCCGCGGAGGGCGCCCGGGCCGTGGTGCACGCGCGGGCCGCGAAGGGCGAGGTCCTGGAAGTGAGCGTGGAGGACGCAGGCGTGCTCGCGGACGTGGACACGCCGGAGGACTACGAGCGGTTCGCGGGGGCCGCGCCTTGAGAAGGCTCTGCGTCCTCGCGGTCGCTCTGCTCGGCGGGACGGGTTGCCATTCCCTGTTTGCGACCTTCTCCGACAGGTCGGACTTTCAGGGTAAGCCGTACGCGGGGACGCGAGCGTTCCTCGACGAATGGCCCGCCGTCGGCCCGCGAGTCATGGGGCCGGCGTTTCCATTTGCCATCTTGTACAACCTCCTCGCGCCGCTCGATCTCCCGCTGACGCTCGTGCTCGACACGGCGCTGCTCCCGTTCACGGGCGTGGCCACTCTGGCCTTGAGCCCACCCCCGGAGGCGCGCAGTGCCCCCGCCGCCCGGGTCGCCTGGGATCGAGCGATCGCGCTGGTCGGAGAGATCGTGCGGATCCACGTGTGGGCAACCGCCGGCGTGGCGCCCGGGTCGCCCGTCGAGATCGAGATCTACCCCGCCGCGGGCGAGGCGGGACAGCGTCCCGTCGCCGTGCTCGGCGGAGGCATCGGGCCGGACGGGAGGCTCGTGGTCGAGTGGCGGTGCGGGGACACGCCCACGACTGCGGGATACCGATTCGTCGCGAGGCTCGCGGGGCTCGAGCTCCACTCCTCGTGGACGCTCCGCGTCGCGGCGCGCTGACTACACCGCGCCGCTCTCCCTCGGGGCATCGACCGGCTCCGCCGCATCGGTCGCGCCGGCCTCGCTCGAATCGCCAGGCCCGGGCGCCGGCCGGCGCGCGTTCAGGACCTGGATGACCTCGGCGAGGATCGAGACGGCGACCGCGCCCGGCTCCTTGCCGCCGATCGGCAGGCCGACCGGCGAGCGCACGCGCTCGAGCCGCTCGCGCGGGATGCCCTCCTGCTCGAGCTCGGCGAGCATGGAGCGCGCCTTCGTCCGGCTCCCGATGAGGCCCAGGTACGGCAGCGGCAGCGGCGCCAGGCGCCGCAGGAGGGCCTGGTCGACGTTGTGGCAGCGCGTGACCACGACCGCGTACGTGTCCTCGTCGAGCGGCGGGATGCCCTCCGTGTACGTGGGATCGGTGAGGACGACCCGGTCGACGCGCGGGTGCCGCTCGCGGCTCGCGAACTCGGGGCGGTCGTCGACGAGCGTCGTGTAGAAGAGGCCGGTGTCGGGCGCGATCAGCCCGAGCGCCCGCCCGACGTGGCCCCCGCCGAAGATCGCGAGGTGCGGGCCGGGGCGGTGGGTCTCGATCAGGACCCGGGCCCGCCCGGCGCAGTACATGCGGAGCTCGTCGCGCGTGAGGGCGTACTCCTTCACGGCCAGGCGCTCGCCCCGCTCGAGCATGGCGACGGCGTCGTAGATGACCATCGCCTCGAAGCGCCCGCCGCCGATCGTCGACTCGATCCGCCCGTCCGGGTAGACGATCATGCCCGCGCCGACCTCGCGCGGGACCGACCCCCGGACCTCGAGGAGGCGAGCCGACGCGAAGCGCGCGCGCCGCTCGAGCAGCTCGGTCAGGCGGCGCTGGAACTCCAGGTCTCGCATGCTCTCATGGTATCCCAAGCGCCCCCGCTTTACATCTCCTCCGCACCGGGGTTACGATGGCCGCATGAGCTTCGCGCGGAAGCTGGGCGTGCTCTTCGCCCTCATCTGGCCGTTCCTCGCCGGGCTCGCGTCCTGGTACGCCGTCGTGCACTGGGGCGTGCGGTAGATCCGGCGACCCGTGAGCGTCGAACGCCCGAGCCGGTGAGCGCGCCCCATCGCGTCATCCAGGCCGACGCGCTGCTCGTCGGCGGCGAGCTCCAGTTCGGCCTCGCGGTCAAGGTCGACCCGGCGACGGGCGACATCGTCTCGGTCGCGCCGCCCGAGATGCTCTACGGGCCCACGGCCGAGGTCCTGACGTTCCCGGGCCGCGTCCTCCTCCCGGGCGGGGTCAACTCGCACAGTCACGCGTTCCAGGTGCTGCTGCGCGGCTGGGCGGACCGGCCGCGGGACTTCCACGACTGGGTCGACCGCTGCCTCTACCCGCTCGTCCTCGCCCTCGACGAGGACGGGCTCGAGGCCGCCATGCTCCTCGCGTTCGCGGAGATGGCGCAGAACGGGATCACGACCGTCGGCGAGTTCCATTACATCCACAACGCGCCCGAGGGCGAGGCGTTCCACCGGCTCGGCAACCGGTACGCCGAGCTGGCGATCCGGACGGCGCGCCGCGTGGGCCTCCGGATCGGGCTCCTGCGCTGCCTCTACGACCGCGGCGAGAGGAAGGCGCAGCGGCGCTTCCAGGAGAGCGTGGGCGAGGCGATCGAGAGCACGCGCGCGCTGGCCGGCGCCTTCCGCCAGGACCCCGCGGTCGCCGTCTCGCCGGCGCCGCACTCGCTCCACGGGGCCTCGGCCGAGATGCTGGCGGCGGCGGCGCGCCTCGCCGAGGAGCTCGACCGCCCGCTGCACATCCACCTGGCCGAGCAGCGCGGCGACGTCGAGGTCGCGCGCGAGCTGTACGGGACGACGCCGCTCCGCGCCCTCGAGAAGCTCGGCGTCCTCGGGCGCCGGCTCGTGGTCGTCCACGGCTGCTGGCTCGAGGCCGAGGAGTGGGAGCGCCTCGGGGCGGCCGGCGGCGGGCTCGCCTACAACCCGGGGGCGAACCTCTTCCTCGGCGACGGGGTCACGGACCTCGACGCGGCCGTGCGCGCCGGCGTGTGCATCTCGCTCGGCTGCGATGGCCCCGGCGCGAACAGCCGCCTCGACCTCTTCGGCGAGATGCGGCTCGCCGAGGGGCTCCAGCGCCTGCGCCGCCTCGGCATGAACGGGATCGAGCCCGAGCGTCTCCTCGCCATGGCGACGCGCGACGGCGGCCGCACCCTCGGCTTCCCGGTCGGCGAGATCGCGGCCGGGCAGCGCGCCGACCTGATCGCCCTCGACATCGACGACCTCGGCCTCGCCCCGCGCTTCGGCCTGAAGGGCCGCGCCTTCGTCTCGAACCTGATCCACTCCGTGTCCGTCCGGGCCGCCGTCACCGACGTCCTCGTCGGCGGCGACCCGATCGTCCGCGACCGCGAGCTCGTGAAGGTCGACCCGCTCGAGGTCCGGACGCGCGCCCGCGCCGTCGAGAAGCGGCTCGGGCCGGTCGTGGCGCCCTTCCTGGGGGCGTGAGCCGCGGCCCCTTCCCGGGGGGTTAAGAGAAGTCGCGGGCCGGCCGATGAAGGATGTCGGACCCGTGTGCTATCCTCCCGCGCGGAGGGTATCCCTGCATGCCGCGCAAGCCGAAGACCGAACGCGCCGAGCCGCCGCTCGTCGAGCCGAGCTACGTCGCCGCCGCCGCCGCCGCCGACCCGATGCCGGCGCCGGCGGGGGAGAGGGACGCCGTCCCCGCCCCCGTGGCCGTCGCCCTCCCGGACGGGGCGCCGGCGGACGAGGGGGCGCGCGCGGCCGTACGCCCCGAGGCCGCGCCCGAGGACCGGGCGCTCGACGTCGCGCTGAGGCCGCGGCGCTTCGGCGAGTTCGTCGGGCAGCGGCGCGTCGTCCGCAACCTCGAGGTCCTGGTCGAGGCGGCGCGGCGGCGCGGCGACCCCCTCGACCACATCCTCCTCTCGGGGCTCCCCGGGCTCGGGAAGACGACCCTCGCCCACCTCGTGGCGCGCGAGGCGGCCGTCTCGATCCGGGTGACGAGCGGGCCGGCGATCGAGCGGGCGGGCGACCTGGCGGGCGTCCTGACGAGCCTCGAGCGCGGCGACATCCTCTTCATCGACGAGGTCCACCGCCTCCCGGCCGCGGTCGAGGAGTACCTCTACGCGGCCATGGAGGACTTCGCGATCGACATCCTGATCGACCAGGGCCCGGCCGCGCGCTCGATCCGCCTCGATCTCAAGCCGTTCACCCTCGTCGGCGCGACGACGCGCGAGGGGCTGCTGTCGGCGCCGTTCCGCTCCCGCTTCGGCGTCCTCGAGAAGCTCGAGCCCTACCCGCCGGCGGACCTCGAGACGATCGTCCGGCGCTCGGCCTCCCTCCTCGGCGTCGAGATCGACGCCGGCGCGGCCCGGCTGCTGGCCGAGCGGGCGCGCGGGACGCCGCGCGTCGCCAACCGGTTCCTCCGCCGCGTGCGCGACCTGGCCGAGGTCCGCGCCGCGCGCCGCGTGACGCTCGAGCTCGCGGCCGAGGGGCTCGCCATGCTCGGCGTCGACGAGGCCGGCCTCGACGCGACGGACCGCCGCATCCTCGAGGTCCTCGGCCGCCACGGCGGCGGGCCGCTCGGGCTGAAGACGATCGCGGTCGCGGTCGGCGAGGAGGAGGGCACGATCGAGGACGTCTACGAGCCCTACCTCATCCAGCGCGGCTTCCTGGTGAAGACGCCGCGCGGGCGGTGCGCCTCGGAGACGGCCTTCGCCCACCTCGGCCTCGGCAAGGAGGCGCGGCGCGCCGGTCCGGGCGAGCGCTGGCTGTTCGACCCGTGACGCGAGCGGCCCGAGCCGTGGCCCGGCGAGCGCCGAGCGGAAGGCGGCGCAAGGCGTCCCAGAAGCGCCTCGCCTGGTCCATCATCGGCCTCTTCTTCGCGACGGTGCTCGCGACCGTCCTCGTCTCCTGCTTCGCCCGCCGGGACGAGCCCGACTACTCGATCCCGCGGCACCTGCCGGGGGCGCCGATCATCCGGGCGGCGATCGTCCGCGGGGCGGCCGAGGCGCGGGTCGAGGTGCGAGGGCCGTTCGCGCTCTACGCCGAGGACGGCTCCGGCCGGCGCGGCGAGCCGCTCCTCCGCGGCGAGGCGCTCCCGGCGACGGCGGCGACGGCGGCGGGCGGGCGCGCGGCCCTGGGGAGCGGCGGCCTCTCGGCCGAGCGGCTGGCCCTCGTCCCCGAGCGCGAGGGGACGCTCGTCGTCGAGGGGACGGGCTACCGGGGCGACCTCCTCCTCGTCGCCGCGCCCGACGGGAAGCTGCTCGCGATCAACCGCCTGAACCTCGAGGCGTACGTCGCCGGCGTCGTCGGCTGCGAGATGCCGCTCTCCTTCCCCGAGGCCGCGCTGCGCGCGCAGGCGGTCGCGGCGCGCACCTACGCGCTCTACCAGTCGCGCGGGCGGCGCGGCGAGGCCTACGACGTCGCCGCCGACCAGAGCTCGCAGGTGTACAAGGGGCTCGCGAACGAGACGGAGAAGTCGCGGCGCGTGACGGTCGAGACGCTCGGCCTCGTGCTCTCGTACCGGCAGGAGATCTTCTGCACGTACTTCCACTCGACCTGCGGGGGGCGGACGATCCCGGCGGCGTACGTCTTCGGCGCCGGCGACATCACGCCGCTCTCCGGCGCGGCCTGCGGGTTCTGCGAGAGCTCGAAGTACTACCGCTGGCGGCTGAGCCTCCCGAAGCCCGAGCTCGCGGGCAAGCTGGCCGGCGCCGGGTTCGACGTCGACGGCATCGGGCGGGTCGAGGTCGCCGAGCGCGGGCCGGGCGGGCACGCGGCCCTCGTGCGCGTGCCCCACCAGGGCGGCGAGCTGAAGGTGAAGGGCGCCCGCTTCCGGACCCTCATCGGCACGTCGGCCGTGAGGAGCACCTGGTTCGACATCGACGACCGGGGGAGCACGCTCGAGATCGCCGGCAACGGCTGGGGACACGGCGTCGGGATGTGCCAGGTCGGCGCGAAGGGCATGGCGGAGGCCGGTTACGGGACGGCGGACATCCTCCGGAACTACTACCCGGCGGCGGAGATCACGGCGCTGTACCGGGACCTGCAGGCGCCGCCGTAGCCCGTAGGTCCTCGGCGGAAGGCGTCAGCTCCGTCGCCCGCGAGGCTTCCGGACGACCGCGGGCGCGCGCGCGCGCGCCCGCGCCCGCGCCGGCCCGGGCGCCGGCGTCACGCCGGCCCGCTCGAGCAGGTCGCGATCGTGCCCGGTGTCGGGGTCGAACAGCTCGCCGTCGATCGCGACGGCCGGCAGCGACCGGATCCGGAGCTTCTTCGCCCGATCGATCCCCTCGCCGCGCCGCAGGTTGAAGACGCGCACTTGCGACTCCGGCCCGGCGACGGCGAGCACGAGCGCCACGGTCCGCTCGCACTCGGGGCAGCCGGCCGAGAAGACCTCGATCTCGCGCGAGGCCCCCACCTTCTCGATCATCGATCCCCCTCCGGACTGAATCGCCCACTCTATCACGGGGGCGGCCCGATGTCCATGTGCTACACTGGTCCCCCCATGGACGAGGCCGCCTTCCGCTTCGCGCTCGAGGCCCGCGACCCCGGAACCCGGGCGCGCGCCGGGGTCATCGAGACGCCGCACGGGCGCGTGCGCACCCCGATCTTCATGCCGGTCGGGACGCGCGCGACGGTGAAGGGCGTGCTGCCGCGCGACCTCGAGGGGGTGGGGGCGCGGATCGTCCTCGGGAACACGTACCACCTGGCCGTCCGCCCGGGGGCGGACCTCGTGCGGCGCCTCGGCGGGCTCCACCGGTTCATGGGCTGGGAGCGCCCGATCCTGACGGACAGCGGCGGCTTCCAGGTCTTCTCGCTCGCGAAGCTCTCGCGCCTCGACGACCGGGGCGTGCGCTTCAAGTCGCCGCTCGACGGCTCGGAGATGTTCCTCGGGCCGGAGGAGTCGATCGCGACCCAGGAGGCGCTCGGCGCCGACATCATCATGGCCTTCGACCAGTGCCCCGGGAACCCCTGCCCGCCCGCGGTCGCGCGCGAGGCCGTCGACCGCACGGTCCTGTGGGCGCGCCGCTCGCGCGCCGCCCGGCGCCGCGAGGACCAGGCGCTGTTCGGGATCCAGCAGGGCGCGCTCGACCCGGCGCTCCGCCGCGAGTGCACCGAGCGGCTCCTCGAGATCGGCTTCCCGGGCTACGCGCTCGGCGGCTTCGCGGTCGGCGAGGAGCGCGGGCCGATGTTCGAGGCGATCGAGCAGGCCGCCCCGCTCCTGCCGGAGGACCGGCCGCGGTACCTCATGGGGGTCGGGACGCCCGAGGACATCCTCGACGCGGTCGCCCTCGGGGTGGACATGTTCGACTGCGTGCTGCCGACCCGCAACGGCCGCAACGCCCAGGCCTTCACGGCCGCCGGGCGCCTGAACCTCCGCAACGCCCGCTTCCGCGAGGACGAGGCGCCCCTCGACCCGTCCTGCGACTGCCACGCCTGCGGCCGCTTCTCGCGCGCCTACATCCACCACCTCTTCCGCGAGGAGGAGATGCTCGCGGGCATGCTCGCGAGCATCCACAACCTCCGCTTCTACCTCCGCCTGGTCGAGGACGCGCGCGCCGCCATCGAGGCCGGGCGCTACGGGGAGCACCGCCGGGACCGGCTCGCCGCGTTGCAAAATATTGCAGACTCGTGACAATGTGGGCTTCGGGGCGGCCGTATCATCGGCGGTCCTTGAGAGGGGGCAGCGTCGATCCATGAAGTCGAAGGTCCAGCGTCTCGCCATCCTGGCGCTCGTCTGCCTGCTCGCCGCGCCCGCGACGCCTGCGGCGGCCGACATCATCCACCAGTACGGCGGCGGCAAGCTCCGCGGCGAGATCGTCAAGGAGACCCCGGACGAGGTCACGATCCGCACGCGCGTCGGCGTCGTCGTCATCTCGCGCGAGGAGATCGAGCGGATCGAGAAGGGTCCCCAGGGGAAGGAGGACCTGGACGCCCCGCCCGCCGCCCCGCCGGCCCCGAAGCCGCCCGCGACGCCGCCGTCCACGCCGGTCGCCCCCGAGCGCAAGGATGGGCCGCAGGAGCGCGCCAAGCCCACGCCGCCCGCCAAGCCGGCGACGCCGCCGCCGCCCGCCGCGCCCGCCACCCCGGCGACGCCCGAGACGCCCGAGGCCCCGTCCGTCGACGAGGCCGAGGCGCTGAAGCTCCTCGCCTCGCAGGCGAGGAGCGCGAACGCCGAGAAGCGCCAGGCCGCCTACGAGGCCCTCGCCCGGACCGAGGCCGGCAAGGCGGAGCTGAAGAAGGTCCTCGAGAAGGAGGTCGCGAAGAAGGAGAAGGCGATCGTCGACTGGTTCGGCGGCCGCAAGGACGACCTCCGCATGAAGCTCGCGGCCCTGGTGAAGGCGCGGCGCAAGGAGGCGCTCGACTTCATCATGGACCCGGCGAAGTACCCCGAGGAGAACCACGGCGCCGTCGCCCAGCCCGAGGTCGACCGGCTCGTCGCGAAGCTCCGCCGCGTCTACGAGACGCCGTACTACGAGGTCCGCGACGCCTACGACGAGCTGAAGAAGCTCTCGGGCGAGCTGCGCGAGATCGTCGCCGCCCGCCAGAAGCACTTCGAGACGAAGGAGGCCCCGGACGACGCCGAGGCCGCCGTCTCGGCCAGGGTCGCGAAGATGCTCCAGATCCACAACGTCCCCGTCGACGACCGCGACGCCCAGATCAAGCAGGAGAGCGCCGCCGCCCAGGCCTTCAACAAGTCCGTGAAGACGAGCGAGGAGGCCGAGGAGCGGGCCTGCGTCGACGCGACCAACCGCTACCGCATGATGTTCGGCCTCAAGGCGCTCCGCGTGGACGAGCGCCTCGTCCAGGCCGCCCGCAAGCACTCCGAGGAGATGGTGCGCCTCCGGTACTTCGACCACGACTCGCCCGTCCCCGAGAACCGCACGCCGGCCATGCGCTGCCGCAACGAGGGCGCGAGCTTCACGGGCGAGAACATCGCCATGGGCATGCAGACGGGCGAGGGCGCCTTCCGCGCCTGGTACACGAGCTCCGGGCACCACCGGAACATCCTCGGGACCGTGCACTCGACGATCGGGATCGGCCGCCACGGCAACCACTGGACGCAGAACTTCGGGGCCGACGCCCTCAAGTAGCGGCCGCCCGTAGCGAGCGCCGGCGCCATCTGATAGGATGCTCCGCCTATGATCGCGCCGCCGGCCGGGCTCCCCGGCTCCTTCTTCTTCTTTTCCTCCTCCGTGCTCGCGGAGGGCGAGGGCCGCCCCGGGGAGTTCATCTTCTCGGTCCTGCCGATCGTCTTCATCTTCGTGATCATGTACTTTCTGCTCATCCGCCCGCAGAAGACGCGGGAGAAGGAGCGGCAGGCGCTGCTCTCGCAGCTCAAGAAGAACGACCACGTCCTCACGACGGGCGGCATCTACGGCATCGTCACGAGCGTCAAGGACGACGAGGTGACGCTCCGGGTGGACGAGACGCAGAACACGCGGATCCGGTTCGCGAAGAGCGCGATCGCGGCGGTCGTCAACCCCGACGGCGAGAAGGAGAAGGGCGAGAAGGGCGACAAGGGCGACAGGGGCGAGAAGGCCGAGGGCGCCGAGAAGGAGCGGGAGAAGAAGAAGTAGCCGCCATGCGCCTCCGCCGCCAGAGCCGCCAGAGCCGCCAGAGCCGCCAGAGCCGCCAGAGCCGCGCCCGCCGCCTCCGCCCCCTCGCCGCCTGCCTGCTGGCCGCGCTCCTCGCGGTCGCGCCGCCGGCCGCGCTCGCCGACGTCGAGACCGTCCGGCTCACCTACGACCTCGACCTCGGGAGCGTCCCGGCCGAGCTCCGCACGCCCGAGAAGGTCACCGACCCGGCCGTCGCGATCCTGAAGCTCCGCCTCGAGAGCCTGAAGCTCGAGAAGCAGGTGACCGTCGCGCGCGCCGGCGACTTCCGGATCGTCGTCGAGGTCCCGTCCGCCCTCGCCGGGCCGGCGACCCTCTCCGAGATCAAGAAGGGGCTCGGCGCCGAGGGTCGCCTCGTCTTCCGCGTGCCGCCCGGCAAGGACGGCGCGCCCGGCGACGAGCTGGCGGGGACGATCGTCGCGAGCGTCGAGGCGACGCGCGACGCGTTCGAGGCGCCGGCGATCGCCTTCGAGGTGCGCGCCGACGCGCAGGACCGCCTCGAGCGGCTCACCCGCGACAACGTGGGGCGGCAGGTCGAGATCGTCCTCGACGGCGCCGTCCTCTCCGCGCCCTTCATCCGGGCGGCGATCCGGGAGAAGGGGATCATCACGGGCCACTTCACGCGCGAGGAGGTGGACCGGCTCGTCGCCGTCCTCCGCGGCCCCCCGCTCCCCTGCCCCATCGTCCTCGCCGGCGAGGAGCTCGTCTCCCCGGCGGGGGCTCCGAAGTAGCGACCCGAACGAACAACCCAGGCTCGCCCGGCGCGCGCTCCCTCGCGGGGCCCGCCGGCCTGGCCTCTGCCCGAGACGAGAGCGAGACCCATGAAGCCCAAGGCGTGGAAGTTCGTCCTCATCACCCTGCTCGTGGCCGGCCTCTTCACGGCCTACCTCGCGTTCGGCCTGAACCTCGGCCTCGACCTGAAGGGCGGGACCGAGCTCAGGTACGGCCTCGACCTCCGCGGCATCCCGGACGAGCAGCGGAGCCCGGAGAAGATCACGGTCCCGACGATCGCCGTCCTCCAGAAGCGCGTGGACAGCCTCGGCCTCCGCGAGATCCCGGTCCGCCGGGCCGGCGACTACCAGATCCGGATCGAGCTCCCGGGCGTCTCCGAGCAGACGAAGGAGCAGATCAAGAACGTCATCAAGAAGGCCGGGAAGCTCTGGTTCAAGATCGTCGCCGACACGCAGGACCCGACGCTCATCGACGAGATCTGGAAGCGGAAGCAGATCGGCGACTACATCGACGACCCCGAGGACGAGCCGTACGACGTCGCCCTCGACGGGAAGAGGGTCGTGGTCACGCTCCGCGCGGGCGAGCGGATCGAGGGCGACCTCGTCCGCGAGGACGAGAACGTCTACGTCGTCAAGGTCCGCACCGGCGACCGCAAGGAGGACTTCACCCTCAAGGAGGCGCCCAAGGCGAGCGTCGTCGCCTTCGAACGCCGCAAGCTCCTCCTCACGAACGAGGACGCGGTCCCCGGGACGTTCCTCGACGGGGCCGACCCGACCCGCGACGAGTTCTTCGCCCCGGCCGTCGCCTTCGACATGCGCCAGCCGTCGGGCGCCGAGCGCATGGCGGCGACGACCCAGAAGAACATCCGCAAGCAGATGGCGATCGTCCTCGACGACGTCGTCATCTCCGCCCCCGTCATCCAGTCGAAGATCGAGGCGAGCGGCCGGATCACGGGCGACTTCACGCCGGAGGAGGTCCAGGAGCTCGTCACCGTCCTCCGCTCGGGCGCCTTGAAGGCGAAGCCGTTCCTCCAGTCCGAGCAGACGATCAGCGCCGCGCTCGGCCGGGAGTCGGTCACCCGCGGCATGTACGCCGTGATCGGGGCGATCCTGCTCGTCATCGCCTTCATGTTCGTCTACTACTTCGGGGCCGGCGTCGTCGCCAGCCTGGCGCTCGTCTTCAACATGGCGATGACGCTCGGCATCCTCGCGCTCTTCGACGCCACCCTGACGCTCCCCGGCATCGCCGGCCTCGTCCTCACCCTCGGCATGAGCGTCGATGCGAACATCCTCATCTACGAGCGCATCCGCGAGGAGAAGCGGCGCGGCGTGCCGATCGCCGAGTCCATCCAGATGGGTTACGGGCGCGCGTTCTGGGCCATCTTCGACTCGAACATCACGACGATCCTGACGGCGATCGTCCTCTACTACGTCGGCACCGGCCCGATCCGCGGCTTCGCGGTCACGCTCATAGCCGGGATCGCCACGAGCATGTTCACGGCGATCTTCGCGACCCGGGCGATCTTCGAGCTCTTGATCGGCTACGGCATCCTCAAGGACGTGAACATGCTCGAGCTGATCAAGCAGCCGAGCTTCCCGTTCGTGCGCAAGCGCATGCCGTTCGTCGCCGCCGGCCTCATCCTCCTGAACGTCGGCTTCGCGGTCTTCGCCCTGCGCGGCCCCGACAAGTACGGGATCGACTTCAACGGCGGCTCGATCGTCGAGATGCGGTTGAAGGAGAAGCTCGCGAAGTCCGAGATCGAGAAGCGGCTGGCCTCGGTCGAGAAGACGCTGCCGGGGACGGGGGAAAAGGTGCGGCCGTACTCGGCGGCCGAGGTCCTCGAGGTCGGCGCCGAGGGGACCCACTACCAGATCGTCGTCTCCGCCGCCGACACGGCCTTCCTCAAGGCCGACATCCTGGGCGCGCCCGCCGCGCCCGGCGACGCCGGCAAGCCCGAGCGCGAGCCCGGCGCCGACGAGTTCGACGACGAGGAGGGCGCGTCGACCGCGGCGCCCGAGACGCCGCAGGAGATCTTCCTCCGCGACGTCCACGAGCTGTTCGCGAAGGAGCTCGTGCCCGACAGCTTCGAGCCCGTGCTCACCCTGCCGGCCGAGAGCGGCAAGGTGACGGAGGCCCGGCTCCGGCTCGTCGCCAACCTCGAGACGGCGAAGCTCCCGGCCGGAAGGGACCCGGCCGCCGAGGTGAGGAAGCCGCTCGAGGAGTTCGGCTACGGGGCGGTCGAGGTCGAGGTGAAGCCCGGCGCCGCCGCCGGCCAGACGCAGCTCGTCGTCACGACGCACGACATCGACATCGGCAAGGTCGCGATCGCGACGCACGAGATGCAGCTCAAGCGGGCGGTCGAGAAGGCGTTCGTCGACGCCTCCTCGAACCCGTTCCCGCTGAAGACGACGATCGGCCCCAACATCGCCGAGAACCTGAAGGCCAAGGCGATCATGGCGATCATCCTCTCGCTCCTCGTCATGATCGGCTACATCGCCTTCCGCTTCGAGTTCAAGAACGGCGTGGCGGCGAGCCTCTGCCTCTTCCACGACGTCCTCGCGACGCTCGGGTTCATGATGTTCCTCGACGTCGTCGTGCCGGGGGTCGACGCCAAGATCAACCTCCCGACGATCGCCGCCTTCCTGACGATCGTCGGCTACTCGATCAACGACACGATCGTCACGTTCGACCGGATCCGCGAGCTCGCGCACGACCGCAAGCACGCGGGCGAGCCGTTCCCGGAGATCTGCAACCTGGCCGTGAACCAGACGCTCAGCCGGACGATCCTGACGTCCCTGACCGTGCTCCTGACGGTCACGATCCTGGCCCTCGCGAACGTGAAGTCGATCCAGAGCTTCACGCTGGCCATGCTCTTCGGGCTCTTCGCCGGCACGTTCTCGACCATGTTCATCGCCGTGCCGATCCTCATCGTGCGGCCGGCGCGCCTCGGCGGGATCGTCCTCCTCGAGCTGGCCTTCTTCATGGCGCTCGGGCTGCGCGAGACGATCTTCGCCCTCGGCGACTGGTCGGCCTGGGCGGTGATCGCGCGCCTCATCTTCATCGCGGCGGCGGCGGGCGGGGCGTACCTCTTCCGCTCGACGCCGGCGGGCGGAGAGGGTCGCCCGCGCGAGGCGAAGGCCCAGCCGGCGGCGGCCGCGCCGGCCTCGTGAGCTGAGGACGGGAGTCAAGCCACAGAGACCACGGAGACCGCAGAGCCGAGATTGCAGAGGACCGGGGAAACTCTGCGATCTCGACTCTGTGGCCTCTGTGGCCTCTGTGGCTATTTCTTCTCCGACGTCGTCGAAGTCGGCGGGAGCGTCCCTTCCCGCGCGTGGCGGCGCAGGATCCGCTCGATGAACCAGGGGTCCTCCTGGAGGGCGAGGACCTCCTTGCGCAGGAGGCGCACGTCCGCCTCGAGCGCCTCGACCTCCGCCTGGAGCTGCTCCTCCCGCGCCTCCATGCGCGCCGCCTTCTCGCGGCTCGGGCGGACGGTCGTCAAGGCGAAGAACGCCGTCCCGAGCCCGAGGGCCGCAAGGAAGAGGAGTCGCTCGCGCACCCGGTCTCCCCCTACGCCCGGCCGAGCGCGCCCGCGCCGTAGCGGGCGGTCTCGCCGAGCTCCTCCTCGATCCGGAGGAGCTGGTTGTACTTGGCCACGCGGTCCGTCCGCGAGCACGAGCCCGTCTTGATCTGACCGGCGTTCACGGCCACGGCGAGGTCGGCGATCGTCACGTCCTCGGTCTCGCCCGAGCGGTGCGAGATGACGGGCGCGAACCGCGAGCGCCTGGCCATCTCGATCGTCTGGAGCGTCTCGGTGAGCGTCCCGATCTGGTTGACCTTGATCAGGATCGCGTTCGCGAGCCGGCGGTCGATCCCGATCCGCAGCCGGTTCACGTTCGTGACGAAGAGGTCGTCGCCGACGAGCTGGACCTTCGCGCCGAGCCGCCGCCCGAGCTCCTCCCAGCCCTCGAAGTCGTCCTCGGCGAGGCCGTCCTCGATCGAGACGATCGGGTAGCGGACGCAGAGCTCCTCGTACCAGTCCACCATCTCCTTCGACCGCTTGCGCCCGCCGCCCGGGCCGCGCAGCTCGTAGGCGCCGTCCTTGTAGAACTCGGTCGCCGCGACGTCGAGCGCCAGGGCCACGTCGGCCCCGGGCTTGCGGCCGGCCTGCTCGATCGCCTCGGTCAGGACGCCGAGCGCGTCCTCGTTCGTCCGGAGCTCGGGCGCGAACCCGCCCTCGTCCCCGACGTTCGTCGAGTGCCCGCGCTTCTTCAGGACCTTCTTCAGCGAATGGAAGACCTCGACGCCCGTGCGCAGCGCCTCGGCGAACGTGGGCGCCGCGCGCGGCACGATCATGAACTCCTGGACGTCGAGCTCGTTGTCGGCGTGCTTGCCGCCGTTGATCACGTTCATGAGCGGGATCGGCAGCACGTTGGCCGAGACGCCGCCCAGGTAGCGGTAGAGCGGCAGCCCGACCTCGGCCGCCGCCGCCTTCGCGACCGCGAGCGAGACCCCGAGGATCGCGTTCGCCCCGAGGTTCGCCTTGTTCGGCGTCCCGTCGAGCTTCAGGAGCTCGGCGTCGAGCGCGGTCTGGTCCGTGGCCTCGAGGTCGAGGATGCGGTCGCGGATCGTCGAGTTCACGCTCTGGACGGCCTTGCGCACGCCCTTGCCGAGGTAGCGCTCGCCGCCGTCGCGGAGCTCGAGCGCCTCGTGGGCGCCGGTCGAGGCGCCCGACGGGACGGCCGCCCGGCCGCGCGCGCCGCTCTCGAGCGCGACGTCCACCTCGACGGTCGGGTTCCCCCGGGAATCCAGGATCTCGCGGGCTCTGACCTCGACGATCTCGCTCATGAGGAGGCCTCCGGTGGTCGGGACTCAGGTCGGAAGCGGTTCTACCCGAACCCCGTCGAATGCGCGAGCCCCCTATGAGCTATCGGCTTATGGCGTCGTTTCCCTTGACAGGACCGCTCCCGGGTGGTAGCCTACGCCCTTCACGAAACAGGCCTGTCGGAGCACTTCCGCTTGCGGTTCCGCTTGCCCCTCACCGTCTACGGTCGGCGCGAGCTCGCCCTCTGGGGCGGCCTCTGCCTCGCCGCCTTCGTCGTCTGCGCCGGCCTCGGCCCGTGGCTGCGCCAGCCGGGGCTCTCGATCGCGTCGCTCGTGCCGCTCGCCGGGCTCGCCTTCTTCCTCAACTTCTTCCGCGACCCCGAGCGCACGCCGCCCGAGGGCCCGGCGACGCTCGTCTCGCCGGCGGACGGGCGCGTCACGGACATCCTCGAGGTCGACGAGCCCGAGTACGTGGGCGGCCGGGCCGTGCGCGTCGGCATCTTCATGTCGCCGTTCGACGTCCACGTGAACCGCTACCCGGTCGACGGCCGCGTCGAGCACGCCTCGCACCGGCCGGGGCTCTTCCTCGCCGCCTACGACGCGCGCGCCCCCCTCGAGAACGAGGCGCGCTCGCTCGGGATCGCCGCCCGCCTTCCGGACCGCGAGTTCCGCGTCCTCGTCCGCCAGATCTCGGGCGTGGCCGCCCGGCGGATCGTCTGCCCGGTCCAGCCGGGCGCCGAGGCGCGGCGCGGCGAGCGCTTCGGCATGATCAAGCTCGGGTCGCGCTGCGAGCTCTACCTCCCCCGCGAGCTCGGCGCGGAGATCGCCGTCCGGGTCGGCGACCGCGTGCGGGCCGGGGAGACGCCGCTCGCGCGCGTCCCGTCCCCCCCCAGGGCCCCCTCCCGGCGGGAGCGGGGCGTCGAGAACGTGGAGGTCCGCTCGAAGTGAAGGTCAAGGGAGCCCTCGGCCGTCTCGTCCGCCGCACCCGCAGGCCCGACGGAACCCCGCTCTCGCCCCAGGATGCCGCCCGCAAGCGGCGCCGGCTGGCGGTGATCCCGAGCCTGTTCACCCTCGCCAACGGGATCTGCGGGTTCGCGGCGATCGTCCAGCTCGCCTCGGTCCAGTTCGACCCGGCGACGCGCGCGGTCCTGAACCCGAGCCACTTCACGAACGCCGCCTGGCTCATCCTGCTCGGCATGGTGTTCGACGTCTTCGACGGCCGCATCGCGAGGATGACGGCGACGACCGGCGACTTCGGCGGCGAGCTCGACTCGCTCTGCGACGCCATCACCTTCGGCGTCGCGCCGGGCCTGGCCGTCGTCATGATGAACGCGAAGGCGGTCACGAACCCCTTCTTCGCGAACGTCGCCTGGGTCTTCGGGCTCGCGTTCGCGTGCGGCGCGATCCTCAGGCTGGCGCGCTTCAACGTCGAGAACGACCACGACGAGTCGGCCCACCAGAGCTTCAAGGGCCTGCCCTCGCCGGCGGCGGCCGGCACGATCGCGACGCTCCTCCTCTTCCAGGGGTTCCTCCGGAGCGACCGGGCGCTCGTCCAGATGCTCCCGGGGGCGACGCTCGCCCGGGCCGCCGACGCGATCGGCGCGGCGCTGCCCTTCGTCGCCCTCACGCTCGGCTGGCTCATGGTCAGCGAGGTGCGCTACGTCCACCTGGCGAACCGCCACCTGCGCGGCAAGCGGTCGGGGCGGCACATCGCCAGGCTCGCCTTCGGCGCCATCCTCCTGGCCCTGCTGCCCGAGATGACGATGGCCCTCGGCTTCGTCGGCTTCGTCGCCTCGGGGCTGGTGCTCGGCCTCGTCCGGAGGCTCAGCGGGCCGGAGCCCGTCCCGGTCGCGGCCCCGGCCCCCGCGCCGGCGACCGCCGCCGCGATCGTGGCCGCGGCCGCGCCGCCCATCGTCGTCACCGCCGGAGAGTCGGTCGCCACGCCGGCGCTCGTCATCACCTCGCCGGCCCCCGTCGAGGCCGCCCCGCGGACCGAGTCCCGCTGAGCCCAGCACGCGGAAGACGAAGCCAAGTCCTTGCCGCGCGCTCGGCTCCGGGGGGGTTCGGGGGGCGGAGCCCCCCGAAGACGAAGATCGGCGAAGAGCGTGTGAATCGATGGATTCACACGCTCCGAGCCCGCCGGCGGAGGGGGGGTGATGGCATGCTGCGGCGCGCGTACATCGGGCTCGGGTCGAACCTGGGCGACCGCGCCGGCGCGATCGCCCGCGCCCTCCTCGCGCTCGGGGCGACCTCGGGCGTCCGCCTGATCTCGGTGTCGCGTCTCGTCGAGACCGAGGCGGTCGGCGGTCCCCCCGGTCAACCATCGTACCTGAACGCGGTCGCGGCGATCGACACCGAGGTCGAGGCGCGGCCGCTGCTCGTCCGCCTGAAGGAGATCGAGCGCGACCTCGGGCGCGAGCCGGGCGGCGTGCGCTGGGGGCCGCGGCGGATCGACCTCGACCTGCTCGTCCTCGGCGAGCAGATCGTGCGCGAGCCCGATCTCGAGGTGCCGCACCCGCGGATCGCGGAGCGGCGGTTCGTGCTCGAGCCGCTCGCGGAGCTGGATCCGGAGCTCACGATCCCGGGCCTGGGGAAGACGGTGGCAGAGCTTCGCAACGCGCTGGCGCCGGCGAGATGAGCGGAGTGTCGAGTGGGCCACGAGGCTCCGTGGCCTCTGTGGATAAGGGCAGGCCCTGAAGGGGGTTGCGGTGGGGATGACGGGGCTCGATGGGGTGGCCGCTCTTCGTCGCTGGCGCGCTCAGGGCGCGGCCGGGGTGCGCCTCGGGCTGGTCCCGACGATGGGCGCCCTCCACGAGGGGCACCTCTCCCTCGTCCGGCGCGCGAAGCGCGAGTGCGACCTCGCGATCGCCTCGATCTTCGTGAACCCGCTCCAGTTCGGGCCGGGCGAGGACTTCGAGCGCTACCCGCGCGACGTCGAGGGCGACCGCCGGCTCCTCGAGTCGGCCGCCTGCGACGCCGTCTTCACCATCGCCCCGGATGACATGTACCCGCCCGGCTTCGCGACCTACGTGGTCGAGGACGGGCCCGCCCTCCCCCTCGAGGGGGCGGCGCGGCCGGGCCACTTCCGGGGCGTCTGCACGGTCGTGCTGAAGCTCCTGAACCTCGTCCAGCCCTTCCGCTCGTACTTCGGGCAGAAGGACTTCCAGCAGACGGTCGTCATCCGGCGCATGGCCTTCGACCTGAACGTCCCGGGCGAGATCGTCGTCTGCCCGACCGTGCGGGAGGAGGACGGCCTCGCCCTCAGCTCCCGCAACCGCTACCTGACGCCCGAGGAGCGCCCCGACGCGCTCTCGCTCTCGCGCGGTCTGCGCGAGGCGGAGCGCCTGTTCGCCGCCGGCGAGCGGCGGGCGGCCCCGATCCTCGAGGCCGTGCGGGGCGCCGTCTTGCGGGCGCCGCGCGCGCGGCTCGAGTACGCGGCCGTCGCCGACCCGACGACCCTCGCGCCGGTCGACCCCGTCCGCCCGGACGACGTCGTCCTCGTCGCGGCTCGTGTAGGGGCGACGCGGCTCATAGACAACACCATCCTCACAGGCTCGCCGTAAGTATCCGAACGGATTTTGGCGACCCTGGCCCCTTGACCGGCGTTCACCCCAGCGGTTACCATCCCTGCCTGCCTGGGGGGGCGGGCGCAAAGGCGCTTGGGAGCCTCGTTCCGTGAAGATCACCGAGGTCCGGGTGAAGCTCATGGGGGACAGGAGCGACAAGCTCCTGGCCTTCTGCTCGATCACCCTCGAAGGCGAGATGGTCGTGCGCGACCTCAAGATCATCGGAGGCGCGAAGGGCCTGTTCGTGGCGATGCCGAGCCGGAAGCTGACCGACCGGTGCGGGCGCTGCGGCGGTCGCAACCACCTGCGGGCCAGCTTCTGCAACGACTGCGGCGCCAAGCTCGGCGGCGACCGGGCCCCGAAGGACCCGACCGGCCGGGCGAAGCTCCACGTCGATGTCGCCCACCCGATCAACGCGGCGAGCCGCGAGTTCGTGCAGGGCGCCGTCCTCCGGGCCTACCAGGAGGAGGTCGACCGGTCGAGGCAGCCGGGCTACGTGGCGCCGCGGTTCGAGGAGGAGGACGACGGGTTCGTCGACTTCGAGCAGACGCCCGCCAAGGGCCTGCCGGCGATCCCGGGCGACGTCGCGTCGCCCGCGGCCCTGCGCGCCGCCGCGGCGAGCTTGCCGCCGGCGTCGCCGCCGCCGCCTCAGCCGCAGCCGCAGCCGCAGCCGCAGCCGGTCGGCAAGGCCCCGCGGTCGGCGCCCCAGCCCGGCGCCCGCCCGCCGCGTCCGAACAGCCAGCCGGTGAAGCCCGCGCCCCCGGGAGGCCAGGGCGGCGACCCGTCGCCGCCGCTGCCCGGGGCCAGGCCCCCGAGGGCGGTCGGCGAGCCCCCGCCCGACGACAACTTCTCGGCGGGCCTGTTCACCTAGGCGCCTCGCGATCGCGACGGTTCCGGCCATGCGATTCGTGAAGATGCACGGCTGCGGCAACGACTACGTCTACGTGGACGGCTTCCGCGAGCGCGTCGCCGACCCCGAGGCGCTCGCCCTCAGGGTGAGCGACCGCCACTTCGGCATCGGCGGCGACGGCCTGATCCTGATCCTCCCGGGCGAGCGGAGCGCCGGCGAGGCCGACGTGCGCATGCGCATGTTCAACGCCGACGGGAGCGAGTCCGAGATGTGCGGCAACGGGGTCCGCTGCGTCGCCAAGTACGCGCGCGAGGCGGGTTACGCCCGCGACGCCTCGGGCCTCGTCCGCGTCGAGGTCGGCCGGGCGCCGCGCACGCGCGTCCTCCCGATCCGCGTCCACGAGGAGGGCGGGCGGGTGCGGGCGGCGACGGTCGACATGGGGGCGCCGGCGATCGAGGCCCTGGATCGGGAGGTGCGGCTCGGGCCGGACGCTCCCACGCTCCGCGGCGTCGTCGTCGGCATGGGGAACCCGCACTTCGTCACCTTCGGCGACGCGCCGCCCGCCGATGCCGCCGTCCTCGGCCTCGGCCCGCGGGCCGAGCGCCACGAGGCGTTCCCGGACCGCACGAACGTCGAGTTCGCGCACGTGGCCGGGCCGGCCGAGATCCGGCTCCGCGTCTGGGAGAGGGGGAGCGGCGAGACCCTCGCCTGCGGCACGGGGGCCTGCGCGACCCTCGTGGCCGCGGCCGCCACGGGGAGGACCGGGCGGCGCGCGACCGTCCGCCTGCCGGGCGGAGACCTCGACATCGAGTGGCGCGAGAGCGACGGCCACGTCTACATGACGGGGCCGTGCGTCGAGGTGTTCCGGGGCGAGCTCGGCGAGATCTGATTCAGATCGTCAGCCCCAGGCCGTCGTGAGCGACGCCGAACGCTCCCTCGCCCGCCACGCGTTTCTCCAGGTCGGCGTGCGCCACCTTCACGTGCCCTATGTGCGTGAAGAGCGTCCTCCTCGCGCCCAGCTCCCGAGCGAGCTGGATCCCGTTCTCGATCGACAGGTGCCCGAAGATGTCCTTGTCGACCGCCGAGCCGTCGAGGACGAGCAGATCCACCCCGCGCAGCCGCTCGCGCGCCGGCGTCTCCTTGAAGTCGGGGGCGTAGGCGAGCCGCCCGCCGTCTCCCTCGACGAGGAGCCCGCACGTCTGGAACTGGTCGAAGTGGCGGGCGTCGAACGGCGTCACCCGCAGCCCCGGCACGGGCTCGACCGTCTCGTCGAGCGCGAGCCGGGCCCGCGCGAGGGGGGCGCGCGTGCTCCCGTCGAAGAGGTAGAAGAACGTCCGCTCGACCGCCGGCCAGTTGTCCTCGAGGACGAGGAACGGCACGGGCTTGCGGCCGCCGAGCGCCGCCGACAGGTCCACCAGCCCGAGGTAGTGGTCGGGGTGGACGTGGGTGAGGACGACGGCCTCGATGCGCCGCACGGCCTCGCGCCCGAGGGCGTGGAGCTGCCGGTAGATGTCGGGGCCGGCGTCGACCAGGAGCGCCCGCCCGTCGGCCGCCTCGAGGAACGCGGCCGAGCGCGAGCGCACGTCGCGCCGGTCGGTCGCCCCCGCCGCGCACTGCGGGCAGCCGCAGCCGATCCGCGGGATCGGCCACGCCGACCCCGTGCCGAGGAAGGTGATCTTCATGACGTGAAAGGGTAGCCGTTCAAGGGGCGCGACTGAATGCCCGGGCCGCGGAAGTTCAGACCTCCTGCGGCACCTTGACCTTGAGGGCGCCCTGCTTCTCGAGCGCCCGCAGGAAGACCTCGACGCACTCGGGGTCGAGCTGGTCGCCCGCCGCGCTCTTCATGACGGCGACGGCCTTCTCGATCGGCATGCCGCGCCGGTAGGGCCGGTCCGACGTGATCGCGTCGAAGGTGTCGGCGACCGCGATGATCCGCGCCTGGAGGGGGATGTCCTCGGCCCTGAGGCCGTCCGGGTAGCCGCGCCCGTCCATGCGCTCGTGGTGCCAGCGGACGCCCGGGAGGATGTCCTGGAGGCTCGGGATCGGCTTCAGGATCTCCTCGCCCTTCTCGGGGTGCGTCTTCATGACCGCCATCTCCGCGTCGGAGAGCTTCCCCGGGTTGAGGAGGATGGAGTCGGGGATGCCGATCTTGCCGATGTCGTGGAGCTGGGCCGAGAGCTCGATCCGCTTCAGCTCGTCGTCGGTGTCGTAGAAGTGGTCGGCGATCATCATCGTGTAGCGGGCGACGTTGTCCGAGTGGCCGCGCGTGTAGCGGTCGCGCGCCTCGAGCGCCTGGACGAGCGAGCGGATGGTCGCGATGAGCAGCTCGCGCTCGAGCTCGAGCTTCGTGCGGCGCTCGCCCAGGATCCTCTCGATCAGCGCGACCATGCGCTCGATCGGGAACGGCTTCGTGAGGAAGGCCGCCGCGTCGAGCCGGTCGCGCTTCACCTTGTCCACCTTGCTCGTGCGCGACGTGAGGACGACGAAGGGGATGTCCTTCGTCTTCGAGCTCGCGCGGAGCTGGTCGCGGAGCTCGACGATCGACGTCCCCGGGATCTCGAGGTCGCAGAGGATGACGCCCGGGATCTCCTTCTGGGCGTGCTCGGCGGCCTCCTGGCCGTCGCGCGCGCTCAGGACCTCGAACCCCTGCTGCTTCAAGCCGTAGTCGAGGACCGAGCGCTCGATCTGGCTCGGCGTGACGACGAGGATCCGCTCGCGCCCGCGGAGCGCGATGCCGCGGAAGATGTTCTGGATCCGCCCGGCGAGCTCGACCAGGTCCACCGGCTTCGTCAGGTACTCGTTCGCGCCCGCGTTGAAGCCCTTGTCGATGTCGAGCTCCGTCCCGAGGGCGGAGACGATGATGACCGGGATCCCCTGCGTCTCGTGGTAGGTCTTGATCGCCCGGCAGACCTCGTAGCCGTCCGCGAGCGGCATCTTGATGTCGGTGATCACGAGGTCGGGCAGGACCTCGCGCACCTTGCGGATCGCGTCGTCGCCGTTCTCGGCCGTGACGACCCGGTAGCCCTCGTTGCCGAGGTACATCGAGAACATGCGCCGGATCAGGGGCTCGTCGTCGGCGACGAGGATCGTCTGGAAGGGCCGGGCCGCGTGCTCGAGCGCCGCGAGGAGCGCGTCGCGGTCGAGCGGGAGCGCGATCACGCGGTCCTTCGCCGCCAGCGCCTCGGCCCGGATGGCCTCCTGCGAGGTGCAGACGACGGCCGGGACGCCTTTCAGGTCGGGCTCGGCGCGAAGCCCCTTGTAGGCGGCGTGGCCCTCGGGCGAGCCGTCCAGGGCGAGGATCGCGAGCTGGGGCCGGTCGCGAAGCACCGCCTCCGGGAGGGAGGGGTCGAGGGGGGCGTGCTTCACCTCGTAGCTCCGGGTCTCGAGGACCTGCATGAGCAGGTCCCGGGTGGGCGCATCCGGAGCCGCCACAAGCACGGTAAGTCGCTTCAAGCGAAGGCGCAGCCTCCCCGCCGGAAACGCCCGCCCTTCGTCCGCGTCCGGCGTAAAGGCATGGTAACACCGGTGCGGAGGGGTGTCAAAGGCCGTCACGGAGCGGGCGAAACGGGGTGGCCCGGGATGTGGCGAAAGACCACCAGCTCGGGCATCCGACCGAGCTGTCAGAAGGTCCGCTTGGTGAAGTCGTACTGGCGTTCGGCCTGGACGAGCGGGTGCTCGAGGATCCGCGTCGCGATCAGCTTCACGAGCAAGGTGTCCGGGTAGGCCGTGTCGCGCAGGCGCGGGAACTCGGGGTAGCGCCCGGCGATCGCCGCAAGCTCGCGCACGAGCCCTTCGTAGACGGCGCTCGAGACGTAGAAGACGGCGCCATCGAAGGCGTCGAGGTCCTTCACGGCCTCGTAGCGGACGACGTCGGTCTCGCCGGCCCGCGCGTCGTTCGAGAAGATCGAGAACTGCGGCAGCTCGTCCGGTCTCCGCATCTCCTCGTTGAACCGCGGCACGAGGTGGACGTTGACGTTCTGGTTGATGAGGACGCGGAACTCGCCGCCCCACTCGCGCCCGAACGTCGCCCGCCGGTCGCTGACGCCGAAGTAGAAGTCCGGCTCCTCGTCCCCCGCCGCGGGCGGCGGGGGCGGGGCGGACGTCGGGGTCCTCGTGGGGGCCGGGGCGGACGCCGGCGCCGGCGGGGCGTCCGGTCGCTCGGCCACCGGTCGCTCGCTCTCTCCGGTCTTCTCGAAGTACCTGGAGAGACGGTCTCGGTAGTTCATGAGGCCATGATAGCCGATCCGGGCGAGGGGGGAAGGGCCCCGCGCGCCCGGCCGGGCTACTTCACCGTCGAGGCCTTCCCGTCGTTCTCCTGGGCGAGCCTGGCGAGGAAGGTCGAGTCCGCCTCGCCGATCCCGATCGTGAAGATCTTGACCTTCCGGACGCGGTTCCACTGGCGCACCTGGGCGAGGATCTCGTTCTTGTCGATGTACTCGCCCTTCGCCCGCTGCGGGACGCCGTCCGTGAAGAGGTAGAACGAGTTCGCGTCCTTCACCTCGAAGGCCTGCTCGATCGCCGTGTCGGTCCACGTGAACCCGAGGGGCTGCATGCCCCGGCTGAACTCGATCGCGTCGGCCTTGTTCTTCGGGTTCGCCGGCACCAGCTCCTCGTTCCACTTCCGGATCTGGCTCGAGAAGGTGACGATCGTGAAGCGCGTGTCCTCGGGGAGCGCCTCGATCACCTTGACCATCGCGTCCCGGAGCCGCCACATCCGCATGCGCTCCTGCGGGATCTCGTTGTAGCCCGGGTCCTTCGGCTCGACCGGCTTGCCCGCGGGCTTGCCGCCCTCGTTCGCCGGGTCCTTGATCGCCATGCTCCCCGAGACGTCGAGGATGAAGACGCAGCGCTTGGAGAGGACCTCGGTGTCGAAGAGCTTCGGCGCGTTGCGCGCGACCGTCGCCCCGACGTCGCCCGAGGCCGCCCCGCCGCCCTGCTTCTTCGGGTCGTACGTCGCCTTGTTGACGTCCCACCAGCCCTTCCACTCGTCGGCCGTCACGAGGTCCTGCCCCGTCATCGCCCGCAGGGCGCGGAGCAGGTCGAGCCAGGGGTCCTCGCGCTTCTTCTCGACCTTGGCGAGGACCGAGATGTACGTGTCCATCGCCTTGACGCTCTTGTTGGCGACGAGCGCCTTCACGGCCGTGATCCGGACGGCGGCTTCCTTGTCGTCGACGACGAGGGCGATGAGCGCGTCCTCGGCGGCCGGCGGGAGCGTCGAGCCGGCGGCCACGCCCACCTTCTGGCCGCAGACCTCGGCCAGGACGACGCGCACGCGCCAGTCGCGGTTCGACTGGACGTTCTTGTAGAGGAACTCCTCGGCCTTCTTGTCGGTGATCTTGGCGAGGGCCGCGCGGCACGCGTCGTAGACCTGGTTCGCCGCCTCGGGCTTGAGCTTCTCGATGTCGTCCGCCTTCAGGGCGACGTTCAGGAGCAGCTTCATCGCGTCTTCGTCGTCGGCCGTCGCGATCTCGTCGACGGTCTTGACGACGAGGGCGGCGTCGCCCGCCGCGAGCCCCTTGCGGAGCTCGCCCTCGAGCTTCTTCAGGTTCGGCTTCTTGTCCTCGGCCTCTACGACGACCGCGCCGGCCGTCAGGAGGACGGCCAGCGCGGCGACGGCGAGCTTGCGCATTTTCTTGACCCCGCGAACCACTGGTTTCCGCCCTCTCCCTCGGGGAGAGGGCAGGGGGGAGGGCGGCTCCGTCCGGCCCCGTTCAGATGAGCGTCATCTTCCCGCCGTTCTCCTCGGCGAGCCTCTTCATGAAGTCGAGCAGCGGCTCGGCGCCGCCCATCTTCTCGAAGACCTTGAAGCAGAACGTGTGGATCTTGACCCCGCGGAGGCGGTTCAGGCCCTTCACCTGCTCGAGGATCTTCTCGGGCGGGTTCGGCTCCATCTGGTTCGTCTGGGCGTTGTACTTCGTCGGCGCGCCGTCGGAGAGGAGGACGATCGTGTTGATCTCGATGCTCTCGAAAGCCTTGACCAGGGCCTCGTCCGTGTGGGTCGCGCCGTCGGCCTTGAGCGCCGAGACGAACTTGATCGCGTCGGCCTTGCCCTCGGGCGTCGCCTTCTGGAGGCCGGCCTTCTTCGGGTCCTTCCAGAACTTGATCTGGTGGGAGTAGGCGACGATGTTGAACTGGACGTCGCTCTTCAGCTCCTTCACCACCCGGATCAGCTCGCTCTTGACGCGCTCGATCCGCTTGCCGCCCGGCGAGTCGCCGACGGCCGGATCCTGCTCCTCCATCGACCCCGAGGTGTCGATGACGAACATGATCCGCTTCGAGATGATCTTCTCCTTGAAGAACTTCGGGGCCTCGTCCTCGCGGACGACGGTCGAGCTCTCCTCCTTGCTGCCGCGGTCGGCCGCCGGATCGAAGTCGCCGCCGCGGGCCTTCCAGAAGTCGCGCCACTCCGACGAGGTCGCGAAGTCCTCGCCGGTTATGTCCGTCAGGGCCTGCTTGACGTCGATCCAGGTGACGTCCTTCGACTTCTCGAGCTCGGCGAGCTTCTCGATCAGGGCCGGCATCGCGATCTGGGCCGACGCCTTGTCGCGCCGCTTGCCGAGCGACTTGGCGGCCGCCGAGATGACGTAGCCGACCTTGTCCTTCTGGAGGCGGCCGACGATCGCCTTGGTCGCGCCGTCGCCCTCGACCTTCGACAGGGCGTCGCAGAGGATGACGCGGATGCGCCAGTCCGAGGCGTCGGCGCTGTCGATCATGTAGTCCAGGGCTTCCTTCTCGTGCATGCCCTGGAGGGACTCGCGGACGGCGTCGAAGACCTCGGCGTTGTCGAGGCCGGCGCCGATCTTGAGGAGGAGGTCGACGGCCCGCTTGCTCTGGTCGGCCGCCACGCCTTTCACGGCCGAGGCCAGGGCCGAGTAGTCCGGCGGGTTCGTGGCGAGCGCGCGCTTCAGCTCGCCCTCCGCGGCCTTCCACTCCTTCTCGTCGAGCTTCGCCGCCGCCGGCGGGGCGGCGACGAAGGCGAGCACGGCGAAGGCGCAGAGCACCAGCACGCTCGTCGCGATCGAGCGGGACATGCGCATGGGAGTCCTCCTCACGGCCGACGACCGATCGACAAATCGGGACAACAAGGGCCCTCTCGGGCCGAAGGCCGTATCTTATCTAGCCGGCGACGGCCGTGACAAGTGCATCGGCGTCCCGGAATCGTATCGGCTGTGTAAAACTTCGCGTCCGCGCGGCGGTGAGCGCCGGGCGGGTCGATTGCGCGCTGCGGCACGAACGGGTATGATGCGGCCTTCGAACATGGCGGCGACCGGCAAGACTCCCGAGCTGCGGGCGCGGTGGCAGTCCCGCATCGTGAACACGCTCATCCTCGTGCTCGAGGTCATCTCGACCTTCTTCGCGAAGGTCGTGGCCCTCTTCTACGACGCCGAGGCCCGGAGCGCGCGGTTCGCGCGCCTCACGCGCCGGCTGGCGCTCCTCGAGACGGGGGTCGCGGGGGCGACGGCGACGTCGGCCGCGGCGGCGGCGGCCGGGCCCGAGGCCGCGAAGCAGCGCAAGGTGAAGCTCGTCGTCAACCCCATCTCCGGGCGCGGCGTGGGGATGAAGGCGATCCCGCACCTCCGGCGCGCCTTCCGCGAGCTCGGGCTCGACGTCGAGACCATCGTGACCGAGCGCGCCGGCCAGGCGAAGCAGGCGTGCTGGGCGCTCGAGAAGGGCGTCGCGGCCGTGATCGCGGTCGGCGGCGACGGCACGTTCAACGAGGTCGTGAACGGCGTCGGCGACCAGGGCGTGCCCGTCGCGCTCTACGCCTCGGGGACGGCGAACTGCCTGTCGAAGGAGTTCAAGATCCCGCGCCACCCCGAGCTCTTCGCCCGCATGGTCGCCGACGGCAAGTCGGTGACGCTCGACGTCATCGAGCACGAGCCGAGCGGGCGCCGCTTCCACTCGTTCGCCGGGATCGGCTTCGACGCCCGCGTCGTCGAGGAGCTGAGCGCGAACCGAAGCGGCCCGATCCAGATGTCGCAGTACACGACCCCGATCCTGCGCGCGATCAAGGGCTACGAGTGGCCCGCGATCCGGGTCGAGGTGGACGGCGAGGAGATCTCGCGGCGGGCCGGGCTCGTGATCGTGTCGAACATCCGGAGCTACGCGGTCATGGAGGCGGCGCCGGCCGCCTCGCCCTCGGACGGGCTGCTCGACGTGTGCATCTTCCAGACGCAGTCGTGGTTCCGGCTCCTGCGCCACGCCTTCGGGGCGTTCACGAAGACGCACACGAACGAGCGCGACGTCCTCTACGTGCAGGGCCGCGTGGTCAAGGTCGCGGCCGACCGCTCGGAGGTCCCGGTCCAGGTGGACGGCGACCTGGGCGGCCACCTGCCGGCGACGTTCCGGATCGTCCCCGGCGTCCTCAAGCTCATCGTCCCCGAGGTGCCGAAGGGCATGCGGGCGACGTCGACGGCGTCCGGCGCGAGCGGCGCGAGCGGCGCGAGCGGCGCGTCCGGCGCGTCCGGCGCGAGCGGCGAGAGGCGCGCCGCGCCGGTGCCCGGCGAGTCCGTGAGCGCCGCCTAGGCGGCGGGCCGAGACGAGGCCGCCCTTGTCCCCGCCCCCCTCCTCGCCCGCGAGCCCCGGCCCCGCCGGCAAGAAGGTCTTCGAGATCGGCGGGCGCACGGTCGGCGCCGACGGGACGCTCTTCCTGATCGCCGGCCCCGACCTGGCCGAGCCCGAGGCGCTCTGCACGCGGATCGCGGCCCGGGTCGCGCGGGCCTGCGAGCGGCGCGGGATCGTCTACATCTTCAAGGGCTCGTTCGACAAGGCGAACCGGACGAGCGCCTCGTCCTACCGCGGGCCGGGGATCGAGGCCGGGCTGAGGGTGCTGAAGCGCGTGCGCGAGTACTCGGGCGTGCCCGTGCTGACGGACGTCCACGAGGTCTGGCAGGTCGAGCGGGTGGCCGAGGTCGCGGACGTCCTCCAGGTCCCGGCGTTCCTGTGCCGGCAGACCGACCTCGTGGCCGCGTGCGCGAAGACGGGCAAGGTCGTGAACGTCAAGAAGGGGCAGTTCCTCGCCCCCTGGGACGCCCAGAAGATCGCCGAGAAGGTCGAGGCGGCGGGCGGGTCGAAGCTGATCCTGACCGAGCGCGGGACGTGCTTCGGCTACAACCTCCTCGTCAACGACCTGCGCTCGATCCCGATCATGAAGCGCGGGACCGGCTACCCCGTCTGCTACGACGCGACCCACAGCCAGCAGACGCCCGCCGCGCGCGGCTTGGCGTCGGGCGGCATGCCCGAGTTCATCGCCCCCATGGCCAGGGCGGCGGTCGCGGCCGGCGCGGACGGCGTCTTCCTCGAGGTCCACGAGAACCCCGCCAGCTCGCCCGTCGACCCGGAGACGCACTTCCCGGTCGAGGCCCTCGATCCCCTGCTCGACGACCTGCTCGCGATCCGCAACGTCGTCGCCCCGTCGCGGGCGCCGAAGAAGGCGCCGTTCAGGACGGTGTAGCCGGACCCGAGCCGAGCGCGGCGACGAAGGCCTTCACGTCGGCTTCGACACACGGTCCGACACGCAGCGCGATCTCCGCGATTCGAAGCACCTTCTCGCGCTTCAGCTCGGCGGCGTAGTTGGTCCCGATGAAGTGCCGGAACCGGCGGAGCTCGTCCAGATCGGCGAGCGCCGCCGTCCTCCAGAGCGCGCGCCTCTTGCCCGGCACTTCCGAGGCGGTCCGCTCGAGGAGTGCCTTGTGTCCACCGGGACCCGTGGATCTCGTCCATGTAGATCGGCACGTCTCAAGCATAACCCGAGCCGGCGCCGCAGGCTAACAGAATCCGAAAAGATTCGCTTGACCGGGGGGGGGGCGCCGGGGTATCTTGCCGGGCTTCATGAGGCGCCCCGCGATCCCCTTTGCGGTCGCTCTCATAGTCGGGCTCTGGGGCGCGCGCGAGGGCCCGGAGGCCGCGCCGGCGCTGCTTTCGGCGCTCACGGTCGCCCTCGCGGTCGCGGCCATCCTCTTCTTCGGGCCCGGGCGCCTGACGGGGCGGTTCGCGGGGATCGTCCTCGTCGCGACGGCGGGGGTCCTGGCGGGCGTCCTGCTCGAGCGCCTCCACTTCCGAACGTTCCCGGCCGGGCACGTGCGCGAGCACCTGCCGGCGGCGGGGGCCGCCGGGGGCGAGCGGCGGCCGGCGGCGCTCGTCGGCGTCGTCGTCTCCGAGCCGGTCGAGCGGCGGGCGGGGGCGCGGGTCTACGCGTCGGTGGACCTCGAGGCCGAGTCGCTCGACCTCGGGGGCGGCGCGGCTCCCGTGGCGACGAACGGGCGGGTGCGCGCCTGGGTCTCGGGGGGCGCCCCCGCGCTCCGCCACGGCCGGCGCGTACGGATCTTCGGGCAGCTCGGGGCGCCGCGCGAGCCGCGGAACCCCGGGCAGTTCGACGTCGGGCGGGCGCTCGCGCGCGAGCGCATCCTGGCGACGCTCTCGGTGCGGCGCGATGCGGACGTCGCCGTCCTCGAGGAGCGCGCGAGCGGGGCGGGGCCGGGGGTCGCGGTCGGCGCGGCCCTCCAGGGCGTCCGGGACCGGCTGCGACGCGCCGTCCGCGGGGCGCTCCCGGGCGAGGAGGGGGCGCTCGTCGAGAGCATGCTGCTCGGGACGCGCGAGACCGTGTCGGAGCCGGTCGTCGAGGCCTTCGAGCGGACGGGCACGATCCACATCCTCGCGATCTCGGGGCAGCACCTGGCCGTCCTCGCGGCCGTCGTCTGGTTCGTCCTCGCCCGCGTCCTCCGGCTTCCGCGGCGGGCGGCGCTCCTCGCCACGCTCGCGCTCGCGGTCGCCTACTGCGCGCTCGTCGGGGCGTCGCCCTCCGTGCTCCGGGCGACGATCATGATCGGGATCTTCCTGCTCGGGGCGGTCTTCCGGCGCGAGTCCGACGCGGCGACATCGCTCGCCGTCTCGGCGGTCGTCGTCCTCGCGGTCGATCCGGGCGACCTCTTCAGCATCGGCTTCCAGCTCTCCTACGCGGCGATCCTCGGGCTCCTCTACCTCTTCGCGCCCGTCGTCGCCCTCCTCCGACGGCTCGTCCCGGCGGCGCAGCCGAGGCGGATCGGCGCCCGCTTCTACCACCCGCCCGCGCGCCGGCTCGCGGACGCGGTCGCCCTCTCGGTCGCCGCCTGGCTGACGACGGGGCCGCTCGTCCTCCTCCACTTCCACCTGGTCACGCCGGCGGTCGTCGCCGGCAACCTCGCGGCCCTGCCGCTCGCCTGGCTCCTGCTCACGGCCGGGCTCGCGCTCGCGGCCCTCTCGCCGCTCGCCGGGCTCGCGCCCGCGCTCCTCGTCGTCCCGGCGGCGGTCGCGGGGGTCGCGGCCAAGGCCCTGATCCTCCTCGTCGGCGCGCTCGCGGCCGCGCCGGGCGCCTACGTCTACCGGCCCGACCCGCCGGTCGGCGCGCTCGCGGCTTCCTACGCCGCCCTCGGCCTGCTCGCGGCCGCGCACCGCTTCGGGCTCGGCCGGCGCGCGAAGCTCGGCGCGGCGCTCGCCTGGCTCGCCGCCGCCGGCTTCATCGCCCTTCCCGGAGGCCCCGGCGCCCCCCGGGCCGAGACGCGGCTGGCGACGCTCGACGTCGGCCTCGGCACCACGACCGTGATCGGCCTGCCCTCGGGCGAGACCTACCTCTACGACTGCGGCTCGAGCCGCCACTCCGACGTGGGCGGCCGCATCATCGCACCGTACCTGTGGTCGCGGGGCATCCACCGGCTCGACGGCGTCTTCCTGTCGCACGCCGACCGCGACCACGTCTCGGGCCTCCACTCGGTCCTCGACCGCTTCCCGGTCGGCGCCGTCCTCGTCCCCGCCGGCTTCGACGCGACGGACCCCGGAGCTCGTCTCCTCGACGAGATCGCGGCGCGCGGCGTCACGATCCGGACGCTCGCGCCGGGCGACCGCATCGGCCCCGGCCTCGCGGTCCTCGGCCCGGGCGCCTCTTCCCCGCGCCCGCTCCGCTCGGAGAACGACCGCTCGCTCGTCCTTCGCCTCGAGACGCCGTCGGGGCCGCTCGTCCTCGCCGGGGACATCGAGGAGCGGGGCACCGAGGCCCTGCTCGCCGCCCACCCGTCGCTCGCCTCGGCCGTCTTCCTCGTCCCGCACCATGGCTCGCGCAACGACCTCGCCCCGGCGCTCGCCGCCCGCCTCCGCCCGCGGCTCGCGATCGTCTCCGCCTGGGAGGGCTTCGCCGACGGGCCGACCCTCGACGCCTACCGCGCCGTCGGCTCGGAGGTCCTGTCGACGGCCGAGTGCGGGGCGATCGAGGTGACCATCGACGGCGACGGGATCCGCGTCGCGACGATGTTCGCGCCGCCGCCCGGCCCGGAGGGAGGCGTCGCCGCCGCGCGTCCCTGACTACGGGGTGACGCCTGTTCGCAGGGGTAACTTCGTCTACTTCGTCAGAGCATCTCGATGCGATGGTGGTCGCCCTCGGCCACCGGCTTCCCGTGCCGAACGAAGACGCGCTGCCCGGTCTCAGGGCCGCGGCGCCTCGTCGCAAAGCGCGGCGAGCTCGCGCGACAGGCGGGCGACCTCCGTCCGGACGGCCGCCGCCAGGGGCGCCGCATCCGTGAGGTCGCCCGCGCGCGCACGCCCCTCCAGCGCGAAGGCGGCCTCGACGGCGCCCGTCGCCCCGAAGTTGCTCGCGGCGCCCTTGAGGGCGTGCGCGGCGCGCTCGAGGGCCTTGGCGTCGCCGCGCGCGAGCGCCTCGTCGATGGCGAGGACCTGCGCGGGGGCGCTCGCAAGGAAGGCGCCGGCGAGGTCCGCCAGAAGCTCGACGTCTCCCTCGCAGCGCGCGAGGGCGGTGTCCCGGTCGAGGCTCGGCGCGGACGGCGGGGCGGGCGGGGCCTCCTTGGCGAAGGCCAGGCGCTCGATGGTCTCGAAGAGCGCCGCCGCCTGGAGCGGCTTCGTGAGGTAGCCGTCCATCCCCGCCGCAAGGCAGCGCTCCCGGTCGCCCTTGACGGCGTGGGCCGTCAAGGCCACGATCGGAAGCCGCGGGCCCGACCCGGCCGCCCGCTCCCGCGCCCGGATCGCCGCCGCCGCCTCGAAGCCGTCCATCTCCGGCATCTGCACATCCATGAGGACGAGGTCGACGGGCCCGCGGGCGAGCGCGTCGAGCGCCTCCCGGCCGTTCGCGGCGACGACGACCTCGTGGCCCCGTTTCTCGAGCAGGCGCACGGCCAGCTTCTGGTTGACGGGGTTGTCCTCGGCGACGAGGAGCCGGAGGCGCTGCCGGGCCTCCCGCAGGGAGTGCCGCGTCACCACCGGCGCGGGCACCGCCGCGGCGGACGAGCCCAGCGCGGTCATGACCGCGTCCATGAGGTCCGAGGCGGTCACCGGCTTCGTGAGGTAGACGTGGATGCCGACCTCCCGGCAGCGCGCCACGTCCCCGCGGGTCCCGCCGGACGAGAGCATCATGATGATCGCGCCCGCCGCCTCCGCCATCGGCCGGATGCGCCTCGCCAGCTCGAAGCCGTCCATCTCCGGCATGTGGTAGTCGAAGAGCATGAGCCCGTACCGCTCGCCGGCGGTGGCGGCGCGCCGGATCTCGGCCAGGGCCTCGGCCCCGCTCCCGACGAGGGTCGACCGCACGCCCCACTTGGCGAGCAGCTCGCCGAGGATCCGCCGGTTTGTGGCGTTGTCGTCCACGACCAGGGCCGCGAGCCCCGCGAGCTCCATCGGCGCGGCCTTCCGCCGCGGCTCGCGGTGGAGCCCGAACCGGGTCGTGAAGCGAAAGGTGCTCCCCTTCCCGACCTCGCTCTCGACCCGCATCCGTCCGCCCATGCACTCGACGAGCTTGGCCGAGATCGCGAGCCCGAGGCCCGTGCCGCCGTACTTGCGGGTCGTCGAGCTGTCCGCCTGGGAGAACCCCTCGAAGATGAACCGGTGCTTCTCGGGCGGGATCCCGATCCCCGTGTCCGAGACGGCGAACTCGAGCTCGACGCCGGTCTCGGTCTCGGCGAGGGCGTGGACGTCGACCGCGATCTCTCCGCGCTCGGTGAACTTCACGGCGTTCCCGACGAGGTTCATGAGGATCTGCCGCAGGCGCCCCGGGTCGCCGACCACCGTGTCCGGGAGGTCGGGCGAGACGCGGTAGGTCAGCTCGAGCCCCTTCTCGTGGGCGCGGAGGGCGAGCGTCTTCATCGTGCTGCCGATGCAGTCGTGGAGGGAGAAGGGGACGGGGTCGAGCTCGAGCTTGCCCGCCTCGATCTTCGAGAAGTCGAGGACGTCGTTGATGATCCCGAGGAGGGCGTCCGCCGACGACTTGACGGTCGTGAGGTACTCGCGCTGCTCGGCCGTCAGGGGGGTGTCGAGCGCGAGCTCCGTCATGCCGATGATGCCGTTCATGGGCGTGCGGATCTCGTGGCTCATGGTCGCGAGGAACATGGCCTTGGCCCGGTTCGCCGCCTCGGCCTGGGCCTTCGCGCTCACGAGCCGCTCGGACTGCTCGCGCACCGACTGCTCGTAGACCTGCAGGAGTTCCCGGAGCGAGGCGAGCTCCGCCTCGAGCAGGGCCTCCCGCGCGCGCAGGCGCGCGATGTCCTGGCCGTCGGCGGCGGGCGACGCCGCGGTGGGTCCGCTCACGGGGCGAACACCCGGCCGGCGTCGTGCGGCAGGAGCGCCAGCTTGACGTTGAGGGCGAGCGTCTTGAACTGGTCGGCCGTCGCTTCCGGGACCGGCACGCGGCAGAAGAGGATGACCGCGAAGAGGCTGCCCGAGGGGAGGATCCCGCCGAAGCCCAGGACCGACCGCACCCCGGCGGGGACGACGAAGTCCTCCTGCGCGGGGATGTACTCGCTGCCGCGCGCCTCGGGCACGTAGAAGACGTTGCAGGTCGCCTGTCCCTTCTGGCGCAGGAACGCCGGGTCCGGCGCGAGCATCTCGCGGACCTCGAGCCCGAACTGGTGAAGCAGCCGCGAGACCATGGGGACGGCGCGGACCATCGCTTCGCTGAGGAGGGGGATCGCCCGGTGCCCCTTCGAGGCCGCGCGGCTGCACCACTCCGGGCGGTCGCCCGCGGTCGCGAGCAGGGTCAGGCAGCGAAGGTTCTCGGGCAGCAGCGCGCCGGCGGCGGCGCGGCGCGCGAACGCCTGCAGCTCCGGGTCGAGGTCCCGGTAGAGGTGCGTCTTGTACAGCCGCGCGAGGACGCAGGCCGGAGAGCCCGTCGGCGCCACGACGAGGCTCGTCCGGAGGTGACCGACGATCCGTCCTGCCGCTTCCTCCATGCTGCCGGCGTCCTGGGCCGCGCTGCGGAGCGCCGCCCCGAGGTCGGTCATGTCGCGGAGGGAGAAATGCTGCAGATCGTGCACGGGATCGTCCTCCTTGACTTCTCTCGTGAAAATAGACTAAGCATGGCCGGCGTCAAGCGGCCAGTTCCTCCGGGCGTTCTGGCGGAAGGGGGCACTTGACGTGCAGAGGTCGATCCTCGTCGTCGAGGACGAGCTTGTGTCCCGCCTCATGCTCGTGCGGACGCTTCTGGGCTGGGGCTTCCGTGTGCTCGAGCGGAGCCCGGAGAGCAGGCGCTCGACCTGTTCGAGCGGGCAGCCCCCACCCTGATCGTGACGGACTGGCTCGTGCCGGCTTCGACGGGATCGAGCTGGGCCGCCGGGTCCGGGCCGCGAAGCCGCGCGGCTACGTCTACCTGATCGTGCTGATGGCGGCGGAACGAGAAGGGCGACGTGGTCGCCGCCCTCGAGGCCGGTCAGGAGTACCTGCCCGGCCACCCCGGCACCTCCATGCTCGAGCTGGAGCCGCCCTGACCGCCGCCTGCGGCCGGGGGATGGCCTCGGCCTCGAGCCGAGGTCACCGCGCGAGCTGCAGCGCCCCGGGACGCGGTCGCCTCGCGTCGAGCGTCTCGCGCACCTTGCGGAGGAGCGCCGGCGCCGTGAACGGCTTCTGGAGGAAGGCGGCGCCCGGCTCGAGATGCTGGTCGTGGAGGTAGCCAGACGTGTAGAGCACGGGGGCTTCGGGGCGGACCCGGGCGACCTGCATCGCCAGGTCGCGCCCGCCGCGGCCCGGCATGACGACGTCGGTGAGGAGCAGATCGATCCCGAGATCCGGCCGCAGGGCGATGCGCAGCGCCTCGTCGCCGTCACCCGCCTCGAGGACGGTGTACCCGCGCTCCCGGAGGACGCGGCCGACCATGCCCCGGAGCGTCGGGTCGTCCTCGGCGACGAGGACCGTCTCCGCCCCTCCGTCGCTGCGCCTTTCCGGCGCCGGCTCGGGCTCGGGCGGCCTGGCCGCGGTCCCGCTCCCGCTCCGCGGCAGGTACACGAAGGCGGTCGTGCCCCGTCCCGGCTCGCTCTCGATCGCGATGAACCCGCCGGCCTGCCGGACGATCCCGTAGCACGTCGCGAGGCCTAGCCCCGTCCCCTGGCCGGGCGGCTTCGTCGTGAAGAACGGCTCGAAGAGGCGCGCCTGCGCCTCCCTGGAGATCCCCGTGCCCGTGTCCTTCACGGCGACGACGACCCACTCGCCGGGCGCGCAGTGGTCGGGGCGTCTCGGGTCGTCCGCCGCGAGCCGGACGTTGCTCGTCTCGATGACGAGCCGGCCGCCCGCGGCCATCGCGTCCCGGGCGTTCACGGCGAGGTTCACGAGCACGTGCTCGAGCTGCGCCGGGTCGGCCTTGACGGACCAGAGCCTCTCGGCCGCGATGGTCGTCAGCTCGATGTTCGCCCCGATCAGGCGCCGGAGCATGGCGTGCATGCTGACGATGAGCTCGCCGAGCCCGATGACCTTGGGCTCAATGACGCGCCGGCGCGAGAAGTCGAGCAGCCTGCGCGTGAGGCTCCCGGCGCGCTCGGCGACCCGCTTGATCTCGGCCACGTCGCGGGCGCGCGGGTCGTGGGGCTCGAACGTCGCTGCGACGAGGTCCGCGTAGCCGACGATCGCCGTCAACAGGTTGTTGAAGTCGTGGGCGATGCCGCCGGCGAGGCGCCCCATGGCGTCCATCTTCTGCGAGTGCTGGAGCTGCGCCTCCACGCGCTCGCGGCGCGCGAGGTCCTCCTGGCGCTGATCGTAGCGCTCGACGAGCTCCTGGGACGTCAGCTCGAGCGACCGCTCGAGCATGGCCCGGTCCTCGTCGGCCTGGCGGTACGCGGCGTCGACGACGTCGAGCAACGCCCGCCACGCCGGCGGGATCTCGACATCCGGGCCGAAGCAGCGCCCGAGCTGGCGCTTGAGGAGGTTGTGCATCCTTCATCGCTCCGACAGCGTGGTGATCGTCATCGTCTGGTTGTGGAGCTCGCAGCGGGTCGAGCGGGTGAAGGGCGAGATCTCCCCGTACGAGTAGTAGCCCGCGAGGACCGGACGCGGCCCGAGCACGTCGCGCACGCTCTCGACCTCGTCCTCGATCCGCTGCTTCAGCACGAGCTTCCGCCCGACGCAGCTTATGAGCAGGGCGAGGTCGGGCGACGACGAGCCCAGGCCCTCGGCGCTCCGGGCGGCGGCGCCGTGCGCGCCGTCGATGAGCCGCTCGAAGTTCGCCTTCATGAGGCGCGCGTACGCGCCATCCGGCATGTCGCCGGCGAACGTCATGCTCTGGTCGCGCTCGTCGACGGCGAGGATCGTGCGGACGACCGACGTCGTCCCGCCTCGCATGCGGAGGCTCAGGGGGAAGAGCAGGCCCGTCGCCGGGAGCCCGGCGGCGTGCTCGCCGAGGAAGCGCTTGTAGAGGTCGAGCGCCGAGTGGCGGTCGAGCTCGTAGAGGACGTTGCCCTTCGACCGCGTGATCGCCCGCTCCGGGCCGAAGGGGTCCCACCCGCCGAGCGAGCCGTAGCCGACCGCGAGCCGGTCCCCGTGGAGCCCGATCGCCGCGACGACGCCCTCCGCCGACCCCTCGTCCGTGAGGACGAGCGTGCGCTCGAAGCGCGCGCCGTCCGCGGCGAGGCCGCCCGTCACGGCGACGCCCTCGGGGAGGCGGCCCGCCAGGCCGGCCGCGAGCGCGCTCCCGTTCACCTTGAGCCCGTCCGAGAGCACGATGACGTGGACCAAGTCGTCGGCGGCGAGGGCGCCCGCGAGCTTCGCGCCGGCTTCCAGGCTGTCCTTCGCGTCGGCGACGGCGACGCGCGCGGCGCTCACGCGCGTGTGCTGGAAGGCGACCGCCGTCGTGACGAGGCTGTCGTCGAGGACATCGGCGTCGCGGATCTCGCCGGCGGTCGAGCAGCCGAAGAGCCGGGCGCCCGGGTAGGCGGCGCGGACCTCGGCCAGCCGCTCCGCGTCCCCGAGCGCGGCGGGGTGCCCGAAGGCGAGGACGAGGTCCGCGGCGCCCAGCTCGGCGGCCGCGGGCGACCAGCCCTGGAGAGACGACCAGTGACGTTGCTCGACGCGCATCCATCCGTCCTCCGCTCGAGGTCCGCGCTTCAGGCGGTCGCGCCCGCGGCCATCCCGCGGCCGTCCAGGGGCCCCTCCCACTCACATGGCGTGCCGGTGATCGACGGTCGGGGCGGGCCGCCGGCGGCGGGCGGCGCGGAGGCGGGCGGCGGCGGGCGGCGCCCGCGACCGGCGGCGCGGCGATCCCGGGCGCCGCGTCCCCGCCGGCGCGGACGGACGGCCGGACTTTTTGGCCGGACAGAGTGTCCGGGTCCGTCCGCCCGGCGGGCGGCCCGGCCCCGGCGGGGCTCGCCCGCCGCGCGGCGCGAGCCGGGACGGAGGGACGCCGCGTCTCCGGCCTCGTCTTTGCGAAACCGGCTGAAGAGACGGCGTCCGGCCCCGAGGCGCGGCGTCCTCGAGGGGCGACCCCGTCGCCGGGGAGCCGAGCATCGATGCCGCCCACGCTCGTCCTCCGCCCACCGTTCGGGGACCTGGGAGAAGTGCCCCTCGTCCCACGGCGGCACCTGGCAGTCGTCGAAGCAGGGTGCTTGGGGTCCGCGAATGCGAACCTGCTCCTCTCGGGCCACTGGCTCTTCGTCGGCTGCCGCGTGGGCAGCTACGTGGCGGCGCTGGCGTCCTGGATCCGTCAGCTCTCGCGGGAGCCGCGCCTCAGCCGCTCGACCTCGGTCCGCAGTCGCTCGACCTCGGCGACGAGGGTGTCGGCGCGCTCGCGCCGGGTGGGGAGAAGCGTCCCGGTCGCGGGATCGCGGAAGCGGAGGTGTCCCTCGTGGACGAGGATCTCGAGCCCGAGCTCGCGGCTCGAGAGACGCCCGTCCACGGGCGCGATGGGCAGGTAGACGTCTTCCGCGAGCCGGTAGCCGCGAAGCTGAGCCGAGCGCGCGGAAGCCCGAAGCCAAATCCTTGCCGCGCGCTCGGCTGCGGGCGGTTCGGGGGGCGGAGCCCCCCGAAGCCGAAGTCCGGCGAAGAGCGTGTGAATCGGAGAGATTCACACGCTCTGAGCCGGCATCCACTCCTCGAGGGGGTCGAAGAGGAAGTACTCGGGGACGCGAAGATCGTCGCGATAGATCGCGAGCTTGCCTCCCCGGTCCTCGAGCTGCGTCTTCTGCGAGGTGATCTCGAAGACGACGCAGGGCGTCCGTCCGCCCTCCTCCCAGACCTTGTACGTCCGGCGGGGGTGCCCGGCGACGCCCTTCACGACGTACGCGTCGGGGACACGCAGCCCTTTGGCTTGCCCTCGACGAAGTAGACGAAGTGGCTCTCGGGACAGTGGACCGGACGCAAGTTCTTGTGGGAACGGCTCGCCATATCACTCAAGGTACCGCCTCCGCCGGCCGCCGGCAAAGCGCCGCCGCGCGCGCACGGGCGGCGCGCGCTCATCGCCCGGGCGCGAGCGCCCGCTCGGCCAGGGCCTCCGCCAGGGCCTCGCCGGCGACGCGGTTCCCGCGGGCGTTCCAGTGGGTGTCGCAGAGGTGGTAGACGTGGCGCCGGCCGTCGGCGAGCGGCGGCACGGCGCGGAGCCGGGGCAGGAGGTCGAGGTACGGCAGGCCGCGGGCGCGGAGCGCTTCTCCGAGGAGCCGCTGCGGCTGGTCGCGGTCGAGCGGCGGGCCCGGGAGGCCCGCCTGGACCTCGCGCCAGAGGTCGTCCTCGACCTGGAACTCGTCCGGGATGAGGACGAAGAGGAGCGGGGTCGACCCCGCGAGCCGCCGCATCTCGTCGACGTGGTGGAGGAGGTGGGCGAGCTTGCGGTTCGGCGGGCCGCCGAGCTGGCGCGCGCGCATCCGCTCGTAGGCGAGGAAGGCGGCCGGCTTCATGCTCGGCTCCTCCCGCATCGGGTCGTCGAGCCAGGCGAAGCGCTCCCGGGCCTCGTCGTCCGTGAGCCGTCCCTCCTGCCCCGAGTGCCCCTGCGGCCTCCCGGCCGTCTCCGGGTCCGCGGCGCCCGCCCCGGCGCGGAGGGCGAGGAGGCGACGCGGGACCTGGTAGACGAGCAGGTTCTCGCGGTCGAGCCAGAGGCGCGCGCGGATGCGGCTCGGCGACTCGCTCCCGGCGAGGTCGTTGCCGATGAAGAGGTTGACGACCACGACATCCGGGCCGAGCGGCAGCGCCTCGCGCTCGAGCAGGTAGGCGTACTCGCGCGGGCCGATGCCCTCGACGCCGAGGTTGTAGACCGCCGCCGCGCCGCCGAGCCGCCGCTCGGCGACCGTCGTGAAGTGCCAGCCGTGCGGCACCCGGCCCATGGCGAACGAGTCGCCGATCGAGACGGCCAAGAGCTTCGCCGGGTTCCGGTCCCGGGGGACGAACTCCTCGTCGTAGTACCCTTCCGCGTTGCACGGGAACCCCCAGCGGATCGTCCCGGGCGCCGTCCGGTGCTCGTCCACGCGCCGCGCCGCCGACCCGTCCGGCTGGGTCAGCAGCGGCGAGGGCTTCAACACCGCGAGCCCCCTTAGCGCGGCCTCGCCGCCGACGAGGACCAGGGCGGCGTTCACGAGGAAGAGGTCCGCCGCCCGGACCGCCCGCGGCGCCCACCGCCTCGCCAAGCCCGCGAGCGCCGACGCCCCGGCGTACGCCCCGAGCCCGATCCCGGCCGCGACGCGCAGGCGGTCGTGGTCGAACGGCTGCAGCATCGCGAAGTGGAGCGCCAGCGCCGCCACGCCCGCGATCAGCAGCAGCCGCGCCCGCCCGGCCGAGAACCGGTCGGCCTCCCCGCGCGCGAGCCGCGCCACCTGCACCGCCAGCGCCGCGACGGCCGCCCCGATCGCCAGCCCCACCCCGACCGCGAGCCCGACGCGCAGCGTCCCGTCGAGCTCGACGATCGACCGGTCCGAGAGCCGGCGCACGGCGTCGGCGGCCGCGCCGAGGGCGACCCCCCGGAGGAGCGTCTCCACGATCGCACGCACGCGCCCGAGCACGGGGGAGAAGTGTAGCCGAGGCGCGCGGGCGCGAGAAGCCCGCGGCTTGACCGGAGGCAGCCATCGGAAGTATGTTCCGCCCCTCCGATGATCGACCTTGTCGTGGACGCCCGCTGCCTCGGCCACCCGGGCCTCGGTCGCCACGTCCGCCAGGTGCTTCGCCCCGAGGCCCACCCCGGCCTGCGCACCGCGGTCATCGTCCCGCCGGGCACGCCCGCCGCCTCGCTGCCGGATCCGCAGCTCGAGATCGTCGAGGCTCGCTCTCCGATCTACGCCGCCCGCGAGCAGGTGGAGCTTCCCCTCCTCATCCGCCGTCTCCGGCCGCGCCTCGTGCACTTCCCGCACTTCAACGCGCCCCTCGTCGTGCCGGCCCCGTTCCTCGTCACGATCCACGACCTCGCCTACTTCGGTCCGGCCGCCCCCACGGGCTCGCGCTCGCCGCGCCGCCTGGCGGCGACGCTCGTCTACCGCTCGGCCGCGCGCCGGGCGCGCGCGATCGTCACGGTGTCGGAGACCATGAAGGCGGAGATCGTCGCCCGCCTCGCCGTCGACCCCGCGCGGATCACGGTCATTCCGAACGCCGTCGATCCGATCTTCGGGCCCGCCGCGCCCGGGTCCATCGCTGAGGCCGCGGCGCCGATGATCCTCTACGTCGGCTCCTGGCAGCCCCGGAAGAACGTCCCCATCCTCGTCGCCGCCTTCCGCGCCCTGCGCGCCACCCGCCCGCTCAGGCTCGTGCTCGCCGGCAAGACGACGCCCGCCGAACGCGAGGCCGTCGCCGCCGCCTGCCACCTCGACCACCCTGACATCGTGCAGGCGGGCGACCTTCCCGACCCGGACCTCGCCGCCCTCTACCGCGCCGCGACGGTCTTCGTCTTCCCCTCGGACTACGAGGGCTTCGGCATCCCCGTCGCCGAAGCCATGGCGAGCGGCACGCCCGTCGTCGCCGGCGCGTGCGCCGCCGTCGTCGAGGTCGCGGCCGGGGCCGCGCGGCTCGTGCCGCTCCCGCTGACGCCCGAGGCCCTGGCGGCGGCGATCGCGGCGCTCCTCGACGACCCCGAGCTTCGCCGCCATCTCGCGGACCTGGGGATCGGCCGCGCGCGGGAGTTCACGATCGCGCGCACGGCCGAGTCGATGCGGAGGGCATACGATCGGGCCGTCACGACGGCGGGGAGCGACTGATCCGGGCCTGCGTCGCTCTATAGCTTGAGGACGTTTGGCCGGAGTCCGACCGCCCGGGTCGCGTTCCGGCAATCGAGGACGAGCGTCGCCTCGTCGACCAGCCGGCCGTAGTCGCAGGCCCGGTGATCGGTCGCGACGATGACGAGGTCGTAGGCGCGGACGTCGGGCGTCGGCTCAAGGCTGGTGGTCTCGAGGTCGATCCCCTCGTGGCGGAGCGACGGCACCTTCGGATCGTGATACGCGACATCGGCGCCGAGGCTGCGGAGGAGGCGGATGATGTCGAGCGCCGGAGACTCGCGCACGTCCGACACGTCTCGCTTGTAGGCCACGCCCACGACCAGGATCCTCGCTCCGTTCGCGCACTTGCGCTCGCGATTGAGGGCGAGGAGGGCCCTCTCGACGACGACGTCGGGCATGTGCGAGTTCACCTCGCTCGCGAGCTCGATGAACCGCGCGTTGTAGTTCAACGCCTTGAGCTTCCAGCTCAGGTAGAGCGGGTCGATGGGGATGCAGTGCCCGCCGAGACCGGGCCCGGGGTAGAACGGCATGTAGCCGAAGGGCTTCGTCGCCGCCGCGTCGATGACCTCCCAGGCGTCGACCCCGATCTTGTCGCACATGATCGCGGTCTCGTTGACGAGGCCGATGTTCACGGCGCGGAAGGTGTTCTCGAGCAGCTTCACCATCTCGGCGGCGCGCGGCGAGGACACCGGCACCACGCGGTCGATGAAGGCGCCGTACAGCGCCGCGGCCATGGCCGTGCACCGCGCCGTCGCCCCGCCGATCACCTTCGGCGTGTTGCGCAGGGTGAAGCGCTGGTTCCCGGGATCGATGCGCTCCGGCGAGAACGCGACGAAGATGTCCTCGCCCACCCGCAGGCCGCCGGCCGTCAGCTCGGGGATCAGCAGCTCCTCGGTCGTCCCCGGGTACGTCGTCGACTCGAGGACGATCAGCTCGTCCCGGTGCACGCGCCGCGCGACCTCGCGAACGGCGGCCAGGACGAAGCCTATGTCCGGGTCCTTCGTCTTCCGGAGGGGCGTGGGGACGCAGATGATCACCGCATCCGCCGAGTCGAGCGCCCCGAAGTCCGTCGTCGGCCGGAAGCGGCCCTCGTCGAGCAGCGGCTTCAGGCTCGACGGCGCCACGTCCTCCACGTACGACTCGCCCCGTTCCAGGGCCGCGACCTTCTCCCGGACCACGTCGATGCCGGTGACGCGGAAGCCGGCGCGGGCCGCCTCGAGCGAGAGGGGAAGCCCGACGTAGCCGAGGCCGATCACGACGACCTGGCCCGTGCGCCGGGCAATGCGCTCCGCCAGGGCGCCGCCGGCCGCGGCGGCGCTGCACTCGGGGAGGACGGCGTTCGAGGTCTTCTCCACGGTTCATCCGCCTCCGGGAACGGACGTGCGACCGAGCAGCCGCTTGCCGATGCGGCGGAAGACCCGGGCGAGAGCCCCGAGGGCCGTCTTCTGGCGCATTCTCTGCTTCTCCATCTTTTGGAGCCTGGGCTCCCAGCGCTGCTCGTGCGCCTGCGACCAGGTGCGGAACGCCTCGAGCTGGGGCGTGAAGTCGGCCCGGGGCAAGTCCGTCCTCGCCATGGGCGCGGCCGGTCGAGCGACGACCAGAGGCGACGTGTTGCGCTGCCCCACGACCGTACCCGAGAAGCCGCCGAGGCGAAGCAGCGTGAGCAGGCTGCTCTCGTAGAGCACCTGCTTGTGGAAGTTGTTGATCCCGTCGCGCAGGAACGAGGCCCCGCGACCGAACCCGAGCAGGTGGTCCTGCTCGTTGTACAGGAACAGCGCCCCTTCGGGAGAGAGGCGCTCGCGAAGCACGGCCATCGCCTGGCGCGGCCGGCAGGCGTGCGTGAGCAGGTGGTTGGCGACGATCAGGTCGAAGCGGGTCGAGCCGAACGGGATCCTGAACTCGCCGTAGGCGAGCGGCTCGACTTCCGGGAGCCGGAAATGGTCCCGCGCGAAGCGGCGGTTCGTCTCGAACACGTCGAGGCCGTAGACCGCCTGGACGCCGTGCGCATCGCGAAGATGGGCCAGCAGGGCCCCCCCGTCCGCGCGCACGTGGAGAACCCGGGCATCCGGGCGAAGCAGGCCCTGCTCGGCGAGGACCTGCGTGATCTCCACGGCCGCGTCCTTCTTGCCCTGGATGAACTTCTCGGGAGGCGGGTAGACCGCGTACGACCGGTTCTCCCACTCGGCGAAGCGCTCGTAGTACGACGCGAAGTCGGCCGCCGCCTGCCGCCTGCGCGCGTACATGAGCCCGCAGGAGCGGCAGAGGTGGAAGTCGCTCACGGCGAGGTCCGGGTCCACGTCGTGGCCGAGGTAGCGGAGATCGTTGTACGGGAATACGGCGACGATGTCCTCGCCCTCGCATCCGGGGCAGGACGTGAGAGACTCCATCCGCATGACACCGCATCCCTTCCCCTGGTTGAAGCGCGCATCCTATCGCCCGGCTCGCGGCAACGCAACGACGTGCCGCGGCGCGCCCTCGGCCCTGTCGCTTTCCGTCCCGGTCGCTACAATCTCGCGCCATGACTGCCGTGGCCTCGGGCGCCGCCGGATCGTCGTGCACCCGTCCGGAGCGATGGGAGGGGCCGTCGCCTCCCTGCCCCGAGAGCCGGCGAATGCTCCTCTCCGTCCCCGACGGCTACAGTCTCGTCGGCTTTCTGGCCACGGGGCTAGCGGCCCGGCTCGCGGCCCGGGCCGATTGCCCGTGCACGTACATCATCCCTTCCGGCGCCGAGGCGTGCGTGCCGGAGGACCTGGCGCGTGCGGCCCGGTGGCTGACGTTCCCCGCCCGCGAGCGGACGTTCGCCGAGGCGTTCTTCGGATACCTGCGCCTCGAGGCCTCGCACGCCGGTCTCCCGAGATCGTCCTGGGAGCTCATCCGGCGCAAGCACGTCTCGACGGGCTGGAAGTGGCGGCTCGCCCGCTGGCTCGCATGGCTCATGGGTCGAGCGCCTCCCCTGGAGCACCTCCTCTACACGGCCGAGCGCGTCGCCGGGATGGGGACCGCCCTCGCGCCCCTCGTCAACGGCTCCTTCCGCACCGTGGTCTTCGGCTCGTGCGGCATCCGGGACCTCGACCAGTCGCTCGTGGGCACGTTCCGGCGGCGACACGTCCGCTCCTACGGGATCGTGGACTCGTGGGACCACCTGACGAGCAAGTTCAACCGCTTCGCCCGCTTCGACCGCATATCCGTCTGGAACGAGGCGATGCGGGACGAGGCGATCGAGAACATGGGTTATCGCGCGGCGCAGATCGCGGTCGTCGGCCCCCCCCGGTTCGACATCTACCACCGGTACGATCCGGGCCGGCCGCGCGAGGACTTCCTCGCCCGCGAGGGGTTTCCCCCCGCGGCACGATACGTGCTCTACTCCGGCGTCCCGCCGTCCGTCTCTCCGTGGGGAGCCCGTTACGCCCGGGCCATCCTCGAAGCGAGCCGCGACGTCCACGTGCTCGTCCGCACGCACCCCCAGGACAACTCCGGCAGCTACGCCGCGATCGCGGATCATCCGCGGGCCCGGGTGATCGACGCCGGGAGGCCGAGCACGGCCGGCGAGAGGCTCCACGGCCTGTGGACGCCGCGCGAGGGCGAGGCGGCGCTCCTCGCCGACCAGATCTTCCACGCCGACGTCGTGGTCAACGTGGCCTCGACGGTCACCCTGGAGGCCTTGCGGCTCGGGCGTCCCGTCATCAACATCGGTTACGACGTCGAGTCCGGCGACTTTCCGGCGTCCATGGCCGAGTACTACGGGACGCCGCACTACTCGAGGGTCGTGCGCGCGGGCGTCGCGCCGGTGGCGCGGTCCGAGGGCGAGCTACAGGAGCTCGTCCGGTCCGCGTCCACCTGGTGGCCGACGCTCGCCGACCGGGTCGCGCGCTTCAATCGCGTCATCGACCCGTTCCAGGATGGTCAGGCGACTCGCCGGCTGGCGGACGACATCATCGCCTTCCACCTTCGGGGACCAGGGCGGGCGACGCGGCGTTAGATTGGACAGGCCCTCCGCGGCGAGCGGCGACTCGTGCGCCGCCGGCCCCGTCGAGCCCCCGGCTCCCGGACCGTCCGGCGCCTCGCCGGGGATCGGCCGGCCGAGGATGACCTCGGCGAGCCGCTGCCACGACCGCCCGAGAAACTCGCCGCCCTGGATCCGGACGAGCGCCCGCCGGCCGTCCCTCTCGAGCTCCGGCTCCCGGAGGTAGGCGTTCAGGTGCGCGATCGTCTCCTCCAGGCATCGCCCGATGCGGTGGCCGTTGCACGCGAGGACCGGACGGAAGTGCTCGTAGTTCTCGTAGTGGAGCCGCCGGTCGTCCGACGTGTGGCCTATGAGAACCGCCGGCTTGTCGAGGACGGCGAAGTCGAGCAGCATGGTCGAGAAGACGTTCAGGTTCACGTCGCCGTGGCGCACGGTGTTCGTGAGGAGCCGGATCTCGTCGTCGAGGGGGCACCACCGGTCGTTCTTCTCGCGGACGGGGCGACCCGCGACCGTCCAGGCGACGCGCATCCCGTCGAAGCGCCGGTCCTCCGACAGCGGCCGGAACGCCTCGAAGTCTCGCTTCGGGTGAAGCCGGACGAGGAGGTTCGGCGACCCCTCGATCCTTCCGGCCTTGAGGGCGAGGAGGAGCTTCTCGACGAGCGCCGGCTCGTCGGGCAGGAGGGCGTCGGTGACGGTCGAGTAGACGACGAGCTTCCGGCCCGGGTCGAAGCGGAACTGGGCGCAGAAGGACTCCCGATCGGCGAGGAAGCGGTCGTCGAAGTAGAAGTCGAACTGGAGCGGGCCGATCTGCCGGATCCGCCGATCGGCTCCGCAGAACTGCACGACCTCGGCCGCCATGACGTCGTTCCAGACGAGGTACTCGTCGAAGTCGATCACGAGCGGGCGCTTGGATGTCAGGTTGTCCCACGACGTGATGATCGCGATCGTCCGGAGGCCCAGGTCCCGCGCCGCGATGAGGGCCGGGTACTCGAGGACGTTCAGCGGGTTCGACGTGACGACCGTGTCGATCCCCTTCTCGACGAAGTACCGCTTGTAGCGAGCGTAGACGTCGGATCGCCGGTAGATCTTGAGGAGAAGCCAGCGCGTGAGCCTGAGCGTCCTCTGATTCCCTAGCCATTCCGCGAGCTTCTTCAAACGCCCGCGCCGCGAGACGGCATCGCTCTGAAGCTTGTACCGGTGAGTCACGGAGGATGACAGCTTGTAGAAGATGAGGCTGTTCAGGTGGTACAGGAGCATCGTCAGCCGGTTGGGCTTCTCCTCGACGAGGAAGTCGAGACCGTCAAGGTGCGCGAACCGCTCGGAAAACGCGCTGAGGCGGTTGAACGGGCTCAGGATGCGGATTTCGCACCGGCTCCGGAGAACGTCCATCGCCCGGGACATGAGGACGTTGCGCACGCCCCATCCCATGCTGGTCACGACGCAGATGCGGGAGCTCGCAGCCAAGGACCGCCTCGCCTCGTCGCGAGCACAGACTGTCGGTGTCACTCGTCGCCCCGCTCCTGAAGAAGGTCGTCCTCGTCGAGGTCGTCATCGTGGAGCTCCTCGAGCGGGGACTGCTGGATCTTGTGCTCCTTGGCCCAGTCGCGATCGGCCTCCCACTTCCAGTCGGGATGGACGCGGCGGAACCATTCCAGGTCCCCCACGCCGCGGTAGAGCCCGTTCTCGAACACCAGGATGACCTGGTTCTCGAGCGGGTTTCGCGGGGCCGTGTCGAACCAGATCGTCACGAGCTGGTCCCGGTACCTGGCCAGGTAGAGGAGGATGGCCTTCCTCGCCTCATCGGCGAGGATGGCCGCCCAGTCGGCGACGATCAGCACGCCGCGCTGCCGCCGGTGCACCCTGTAGAGCTGAGCGAGGGTGAGGCAAGCCGTCCCCCCCGTCCGCTTCTTCACGTCATCGCCGAGGACCGTGTCGATTCCCTGGGGAAGCCACCGCGCGTACTCTTCCTCGGTCACGCGGCGCACGAACTCCTCCAGGTCCGAGCGCGTGGTGCCGGGTTCGAGACGGCCGACCACATCGAACAGCGTTCCCCGCAGCTTCGATGGGATGCGCAGGTGCACGAGCAGGCGACGCAGACAGGAGTAGCGGATGCGGTTCATGCTCGCGTCGTTGAGCTTGAGATCGCCTCTCTCCACGTACTCCTCGCCCGTCAGGATCCGGAGCAGAGGATTGCCCTGATCGAGGCGGGAATCGACCACCGTGAGGACGGATCCGCGACGCAGTCGCAAGTCCACCGGGGGAGCGCACTCCCCGTGGGCCCCTCGGGACAGGTCCACCTGGCTGAAGACGATCTCCTCGACCGGGGGCATCTCCACGCGCGCGACGTCGATCTTGGCGGGAACCTCGTCGAGGCGACGCAGGAACTCGAGGCAGCGTAGGGCGCGCGGGAAGTGCTCGGCGGCCTTGACCCAGCGGCCGCCGACGCCGGCGAACGGCGAGAAGACGATCCGCGCCGCGAAGACCATGGTCATGAGGTCGATCCAGGAGAGCAGGCCGTCGCGGATCCTGAGGACGCCGAGGAGCAGGAGCGCGAAGGTCGCGATGGAGGAGAGCACCATCGGCACCTTCTCGCCCAGGCTGCGCAGTCGGTACTGGCCCTGCCAGAGCGACTGCTGGTCGGCGACGGTGGACCGCAGCGCCTCCATCGACCAAGGGCGCTCGTCGAGGTGCCCATCGCTCCTTAACGTCGACACGAGGCTGGAGACCTGGGCCCCGACGGCATGCCCGGCGTCCCATCGCATCTGGGCCATGGCGCCGGCCCTCTTGCCCAGGACATACAGAGGCGCCAGCCCGACGACGAGCGTTCCCACGGCGAAGACACCCATGGGCACGTCGAGCGCGAACAGGAAGAGGAGGGGAAAGACGATCTGGGCCAGGGAGACGAATATGAGCAACAAGAGGTTGAAGACCGCCCTCGTGGACTTGCAGTCGCCCCGAACGGCCACGATCATGTCCCGCCTGGACGGAAGATCGCCGTCGCGCGGGTCGAGGTCCAGGATCGTCTTCAGGCTGCGGCTCATGCAGTCGCTCTCGTAGCGGCTGAGGAGCCTGAGACGTATCGTCCACCCCAGGTGGTCCAGCACCACGGCGGTCACGCTCAGGGCCAGGAAGGCCCCGAAGAGGATCAACGCCCCGCGCTCGGGTGAGGCGGCGACGGGACCGAGGAACCACTCGGGAGCGATGGCGCCGGCTACACCCACCCCCACGATGGAGAAGCCCGCGTTGAGCGCCACGAGGCCAGCCGCCTCGACCAGGGACGTGATCAGGTAGAGACCCAGGACCCGGGCGATGCCGCTCTTGTGCGGAGCCGCCAGGCGGAGCGTCTCGGTGAGCCCGGCTGCGACCCGGAGCCGGGGTCGGGCACCGGCCGACGCCGACGGGCCGTCCTCGCGCAGGTCCTCGGCGATGCGGTCCCTCACGACCGCTCGGACACCCTGCTCGCCCGGTGTCGCACTCACGGGTTCAGGCGCCTCAGGGACGTCGTGGCCTCCAAGCGCATTCGCCGAGGCTACTCGAACAGCCGGCGGACATGGGCCAGTCGATCGGCGAAGGCCCGGCTCTCGAGCATGGCTTGCGCCAGGAGGAAGTCGTGCTCGTCGTCGATCGAGAGGGACCGCTCCGGAGGCATGATGTACGGGAGGGCGACGTCCCCGTAGAGGCTCCGCTTCTCGAGGACGACGTCCCTTCGAGCGAGGTAGAAGCCGCCGCAGCGACGGTACGGCACGTCATCCGAGTGGCTCTGGCGCCGCCCCAGCTCCGAGTCGCCGCCCGCGCTCAGAAACTGCACGACCCGGCCGTCCGCGATCCGCCTGAGCCTCGCGGGATGGCCGTCCTCGACCCGGGCCAGGGCGACGACGGAGTCCGCCTCGTCGTGGCGGCCGAGGAGGCGGATCCCCGCCTCGATGTCGTCGACGGACCGGAACGGCGTCGTCGGCTGGACGAGGCAGACGGCGTCGAATCGCCGGGCCCGCTCCTCCAGCGAGCGCAGGGCGTGCTCGACGGCGAGGAGCACGGGCGCCTCGTCCGTCGCGAGCCCGGCCGGCCTCAGGAACGGGACCTCCGCCCCGAAGCTCCTCGCGACCTCGGCGATCTCGGGGGAATCGGTCGAGATCACGGTCGTCGCGATCGAGGGCGCCCTCACGCACGCCCGGACGGCGTAGGCGACGAGCGGCCGTCCGCCGAGATCGCGCACGTTCTTCCCCGGGAGGCCCTTCGACCCGGACCGCGCCACCACCAGGCCCAGGACTCGCATCATGACCGCTGCTTCGCCTGGACGCTCCGGATCTCGCGCAGGAGCGAGAGCCCTTGGTCCGCCGGGATCCGGAAGTCATCCCGCGGCGGGCTCTTGCGGCACAGGTATCCCATGTGATGGCGGTCCGGGAGGACCACCGTCGCCAGGGCCTCGAAGCCGGCGATCGAGAGGTACGCCTCCATCGTCTCGTGAGTCAGGTAGTACGGGTGGTCGACCTTGACCGCCTCCTCGATGCGACCGTGGCGCGAGAAGATCGTCCTGAAGTCGACGAAGTCGACGTAGAGGAGGCCGTTCCCGCCGAGCAGGCCCCGGATCTTCTTCAGGGCCCCCGCGATGTCGAGGAGGTGATCGACCGTCTGGCAAAGGAGCGCCAGGTCGTACGCTCCCTCTTCCGTCGCTTCGAACTCCTCGAGCAGGCCCTCGCGGGTCTCCAGGCCCCGTGCGCGCGCCTCCGCGAGCTCCGCGGGAGACGGGTCGAGGACCAGACCGCGGCAGCCCAGGGCCTCGGCGACGGCGGCGGCGACGACCCCCGTGCTCCCGCCGATGTCGATCAGGCGTCGCGGGGCCCGGCCCTTCACCCTCGGCGCCAGGAACCGGAGGAGCTCCTTCGCGTACACGGCCTGATCCGCCTGCACCGTCACGCGATCGATGAGCCGCCCGTGGTAGGCGGAGACGAGGGGGCGGTACACCCGGCGGTAAAAGTCGGTGTAGGCGCGGGCCGTCAGCCGGGGCGAGAGGAAGGCGAGGCCGCAGGCCACGCACAGGTCGAGCTCGACGTCGAACCCGTAGCGATCACTCCAGGTGAGCGCGCAGAACCGGTCGTCCCCGCAAAGGTTGCACGCCGCTACGCGCTCGACCTCACAGAGCCGGGGATCGAAGTCGACAGCAGCGACTCGTGCCCGAAGCTCCGGGTCGGCCATGGGTCCTCCCTGTGGATGAAGTCGAGCTTCTTCTGGACGTACAGCGGAACCCGGGCGAGCGCCTCGGCGATCCGGCCCGCGACGCGCCCGTCGCCGTACAGGTGGCTCGGAGCGTAGCGCCCCTTGACGAGCTTCGACCGGATCAGATCGAGGAGCCGCTCGCGGTCGGGGTCGACCGGGGTCACGTTCTCGGAGTACTCGCGCCCCTCCTGACGGTCGCCGACGAGCACGACCGGCGTCCCGTAGAAGCCCGAGTCCCTCACGAACGAGGAGCTGTTGCCCACGGCCACGGCCGCCCGGGCGAGGATCCGCGCGTAGACCTCGGGCCCGTAGTTCTTCACCAGGCGGAGCCAGTCGGGCTGCCTCTCCTCGCGGAAGCGCCGCAGCACCTTCGACACGTGGTCGGCGCCGGCGTCGATGTTCGGCCAGAGCCAGAGCGTCGGGAGCTGCAGCCGGTCGAGGGCGTGGAGGATCTCCTCGACGGGCGCCGTCTCCCTCCCGAAGCTCGTGGTCACGGGGTGGTAGACGACGAGGAGGTAGGGCCGATTCGGATCGATGTGGGCGCCACTGCCGGTCGCGTTGATGACCTCCGCGTCGAGATCGGCCCCGCCGTCCAGCATCGCGAAGGCCAGGTCCGAGCTCGGGCAGCCGACGAGGAAGACCGTCTCCGGCGACTCGCCCATCCGCACGATGTAGTCGGCGGACCGGGCCGTCGAGGGGAAGTGGTAGTGGGCGAACTTCGTGATGGCGTGCCGGATGCTCTCGTCGATCGACCCGCTGACCTCGCCGCCCTGCACGTGGGCGATGCAGATGTTCATGAAGCCGGCGGCGACGATTACGGAGAGCATCTCGTAGCGGTCGCCGATGGCGAGGAGGACGTCCGGCTTCAGCCGCTGGAGCTCGGAGGCGAACTCGATGACGCCCATCCCCACGGACTTGGCCATGGTGCTCGGGATGGAGCCCTCGATCTCGATGTAGACCGAGCCGCAGACCGGGAACCCGTCCCGCTCGACCTCCCGGATCGGGAGGCCGAAGCGCTCGAGGACCATCGAGCCCGAGCAGATGACCTGCAGCTCGAGGTCCGGGTGCCGCTGGATGGCCGCGAGCACGGGCTTCATGCGCCCGTAGTTCGCGCGGTCGATGAGGGGGACGGCGACCTTCCGTCGCCTCGGGGCGTCAGTCATGGAATTGCTCCGGCGAAAGCGCCTCGTCCCTGGCCACGGCGCGCTTGAGCTTGAGACCGTAGAACTCCGCGACGCGCCCGATGGGCACCCCGTCCCCCGGCTTCTTGCCCGCGAGGTCCTGCGGGCCGATCACCGCGCCGGCGGGCAGGTCGCGCTCGAAGACGATGCTCTTGCAGAACAGCCGCCGCATGGGCTCGAGCTTCCGCGCCGCCTCGTCCTTGTCGACGGGGTGGAGGAGCATGCGGCGGATGGATTGCAGGCCGTCCGCGAGCTTGCGGATCTCGGCCGGCGTCAGGGAGGCTCCGACGTCGATGCCGAAGGAATCGCGGCTGAGGCAGACGTGGGCCTCGATCGCCGACGCGCCCAGGGCGGCGGCGGCGAGGGGGGCGTACACCTCGCCCGAGTGGTCGGAGAGGCCCACGGGGCACTCGAACTCGCGGGCGAGCTCGGCGATGACGTTGAGCCCGGTCTCCTCGGGCGGGCAGGGATAGCTGCTCGTGCAGTGGAAGAGAACGTACGGCACTCCGCGCCGCGCGCAGAGCCCCGCGCATTCCCGGATCTCCGCCCGGTAGGACATCCCGGTCGAGATGAGGAGGGGCTTGCCCGTCCGCAGCATGAGCTCGACCAGGGGCGTGTTGTTGGCCTCGCCGGAGGCGACCTTCCACGCCGCGATCCCGAGGCGGTCGAGCAGCTCGAAGGCCCGGGGCGAGAAGGGCGAGCTGAGGAAGATGAGCCCCGCGTCATCCGCGTGACGCTTGAGGCCCGCCCACTGCTCGGCGGTGAACTCCATGCGCCGCCAGTAATCCATGCGGGTGGAGTCGAGGTGGCCGAACCGCTTGCGGAACGGCTCGCGCGGCGTGCTCTCGGCGTCCGCCACGTGGGTCTGGAACTTGACCGCGTGGGCCCCGGTCCGCGCGACGGCGTCGATGAAGGCGTGCGCGAAGTTCAGGTTGCCGTCGTGGGCGTTGCCCACCTCGGCGACGAGGAAGACCTCGGCGGCGCCGGGGCCGACGGCGTGCCGGCCGATGCGAACGGTCCGTGGTCCGGGGCCGGGGCTGGTCATGACGGCTGGTCCGACTGAATCTCCACGGACGTCGGGAATTGAAATTGGAATAGTATAAGGTTGCGGGCGCTTGCCGTCAACGAGCTGCCGTTCCAGACCCGCCCGCCATCGGCTTTTCGTCCGCCGGCAGCCACCCGCCTGCTCACGGCGCTCCCGGTCGTCGGCGATATCCACGAGTTTCTGTGGAGCCGAGACCGACCGGCAGGCCATGAGAGTGTTGCGGAAGAGAGGCCTCGTCGACCGAGTTTCAGTCAGGCTTGGCGCCGGGGTTCAGCAGGCGCAAACCAATGGGGTCCAGCGTACACAGGTAAACGTCTCGCGCCTTCCAGTAGAAGCGTCCCGAATCCCATGACGAAGACCGAGAGCAACGCGACCTCGACCCAGAGAGTCACGCGCGCCACGGTCTGAACATGATCGCCGAGACATCGATGGAACGGAAGGTACTCGGCCAACCCATAGCCTGGGGAGGTTGAGTCGAACGTCGCGAAACCTGCCGTCCACACCACGGAGAAGATCAGCCCGAGGCCAAGCGCGACGCGATAAAGCGTAAGAGCCTCCGCCGAGATCGCCGGCACCCCGGAACGTAGAGAGCTCAGAAGGGACACGAGTCCCGTATAATCCACGGTCCGCAACGAATCAAGTCATCCAGCTATGCCACACATACGCCGGGTCGTGACGACGACCCTGGTTCGAGAACAGCTCAGTCGGGCGGCGGCCAGCTTATCGCCGCCCGGCCTCGGCCGCAGCCATCTCGTAGGCCTCGAGCGTCCCCCGCGCCGTCTTCTCCCAGGAGAAGGCCCGCGCGCGCTCGAGCCCCTTCGCCCGCATGGCAAGGCGCGTCCCGGCGCTCGTGAGGACGGCCCGCATGGCCTCGGCGAGCCGGTCGGCGCGCCGGGGGTCGACCATCACGGCCGCGTCGGCCGTGACCTCGGGGAGGGACGACACGTCGGAGGTGATGACGGGCACGCCGCAGGCCATGGCCTCGAGAGGAGGGAGCCCGAACCCCTCGTAGAGCGACGGATAGACGAAGAGCACGGCGCCGTTGAGCGCGGCGACGAGGTCGGCCTCCGGCAGGTAGCCGAGGAGGCGGATGTCCCTCGCCACGGGCGACGCGCCGATCGCCTCCTGGATGGATCGGTTCCGCCAGCCCTTGCCGCCGACGAGGACGAGCGGCGGCGCGTCCGGCAGGCCCTCGCGCAGGAGCGTGTACGCGCGCACGAGGGTCGAGAGGTTCTTGCGCGGCTCGATGTTCCCGACGAACAGGATGTAATCGCCGTAGCCGAGGCCGTAGCGCTCGAGGACGGCCCTCGCCCCGGCCTCGGGGATCTGGCGGAACTGCTCGGCGTGGGCGTACGGGACCACGCGCACCCGCTCCTCGGAGGCGCGCGTCAGCTCGAGCAGGTCGTTCCGGGTCGACCGCGAAGGGACGATGATGACGTCGGCACGGCCGATCGAAGCGGCGATGCCCGCCCGGAAGAGGCGGACCCGCAGCCAGGGGTGATGCTCCGGGAAGCGAAGGCAGGTGAGGTCGTGGACGCTGAGGACGCTCCGACCGCGCCGCTGGGGGAGAGAGAGGGCGTTGACCGAGTGGAAGACGTCGACCGGACCGCAGAACGTCTCGACGCCGATCCCGATGCGCCGCGAGAGCAGCTGGGTGCAGGCGACGAGGATGTTGGGAACCCACTTGACGCGGCGCACCCTGGCGTTCGGCGCCGGGGGCTCGGGAGCCATGCCGCGCAGCCAGGGCTTGAACGAGTCGAAGAAGAGGAGCGTGAACCGGTGGTCGCGTCCGAGGGCGCAGAGGGAGCGGATCAGACACTCCGTGTAACGCCAGACCCCGCCCAGCTGGAAGCTGCGGAGAGGCGTCGCCTCGATGCCGATGTGCATTGGCGGCGCCGCCGACTCAGGCCCTTGCGGACGGAAGGACCTTCACGGCTTTCGCTTGGGACACTGCGGCTCATTATAGCCGGCGGGGTCGAGCGGACAAGTTTGGCTTGATGTCCGGACGGCTTCGACCGATCATTCCCGGGTTCCACGAAGGGACGAGGCGGAGACCGCTTGCATGAAGGGCGTCGTACTCGCCGGCGGGACGGGCAGCCGGCTCTACCCGCTCACCAAGGTCACGAACAAGCACCTGCTGCCCGTGGGTCGGAAGCCGATGATCTACTTCCCGATCGAGAAGCTCACGCAGGCGGGGATCCGGAGCATCCTCGTCGTGACGGGCGTCGACCACATGGGCGATGTCGTGAACCTCCTCGGGAGCGGACGGGACTTCGGCTGCGAGTTCACCTATCGCGTCCAGGACGAGGCCGGCGGGATCGCCCAGGCCCTCGGGCTCGCCCGGGACTTCGCGCGGCACGAGCGGATGGTGGTGATCCTGGGCGACAACATCTTCGAGGATCCGCTCGGGCCCTGCGTCGAGGAGTACGAGCGGCAGGGCGAGGGGGCGCGGATCCTGCTGAAGGAGGTCGACGATCCCGAGCGGTTCGGCGTCGCCGAGCTCGACGGGGACCGGATCGTGGGAATCGAGGAGAAGCCCAAGTTCCCGAAGAGCCGGCACGCGGTGACGGGGATCTACATGTACGACCCCCAGGTGTTCGAGCTCATCTCGACGCTCGAGCCGTCGGGACGCGGGGAGCTCGAGATCACGGACGTGAACAACCGTTACATCCAGCGCGGCACGATGCGCTTCAGCCTCATGAAGGGGTGGTGGACGGACGCGGGGACGTTCGAGTCGCTCGACCTCGCGAGCCAGCTCGCGATCCGGACGTGGGGCACGGGCGAACGGGTGCTCCCGAAGTGAGGAGCGGGCCTCCTCCGCGCGTGTTGACACCGTCTCCGTCTACCTCTATACTCGCCAGCGACGCGGCCTGGACGGATGGGCCCTCGCCTTCGGTCGGCGCATCCCTCGAGGCGCACTCGCGGCACGGAGCTCTGCCCTTCCCTCGAACCCATGCTGCGATCTCTGGCCAAGCGGCTGCGGAAGAAGCTCAAGCACTTCCGTCGCAGCGTGGAGAAGACGCGCGACAGCTCGCGGCGCGGTCTCATCCGACGGTTGATCCTCGTCTACCACCGGATCCGGAACGTGCCGATCGTCTGGAACTTCCTCAACCGACGGGCGGTGGCCGCCTTTCGCCGCGCGCCGCCCGAGCTCTCGACGCTCGAGCGCGCCCTCGTGCAGAAGCTTCGAACCGATGGGATCGCGATCGTCCAGGTGAACGAGCTTCTGCCGGCGGACGTCTTTCAAGACCTGCGCCGGTACGCGCTCGAGCGCTGGCAAGATCCCGAGGTCCGTCAACGACACTCGGAGCGTGGGGCCGCATACGACGGAGAGAAGCTGAAGACGAAGGACTTCTTCCTCGTCAACTTGTGGGACGGCGAGCACGTCCTCGATCTCGGGAACCCCTTCCTCAAGTTCAGTCTGTCCGAGCCCATCTTGAAGGTCGTGAACTCGTACATGGGCATGTGGTCCAAGTTCCGGGCATGGCACCTGCAAGCCACCGTGCCCATGCCCGCGGACATAGGTCCCATCTCCTCTCAGCAGTGGCACCGGGATCCCGAGGACCGCAAGCTCGTGAAGATGTTCCTGTACATGAACGACGTCGAGGTCGATCAGGGACCCTTTCGATACCTCCGGAGCTCACATTCGCTCGGAGTGTGGAGCCGGCTATATCCGCAAGCCCACCCGGCGGGAAGCCGCGCGTCCGCGGACGCCATCCCCGCGGAGGACGTGGTGATTTGCACGGGGCCGGCAGGGACGCTCATCTTTTGCGACACGAGCGGATTCCACTGCGGAGGCTTCGCCAGGAACGGCCTTCGATTCATGTACACATCGGTGTACAGCTCGAGCGCCTCCGCCTGGCCCGTTCGCTACACCTATCCGGCGTTGCCGGCCCCGGACTCGCTCTCGGATCCAGCCCGGTTCGCGCTCGACAACGACCCGGATCAGCGTCCCCCGCGCTACGAGAAGTGAGGCCGCGAGCGAGGCGCCCGTCATCGCCGCCTAACGGCAGCGGCGAGGTCCGGGAGCCGTCCCAGGAGGTGCGGCCATGACCGCCCTGCGAGCGTCCTTGGGTGGGATCGCGTGCTCCCCCGGGCGCGCCGCCCGGGGTCTGTCCTTGGCGGTCGGGCTCGTCGCCTCGACGGCCGGCTGCTTCGGCGACGACCCCGAGAAGCCCCCGCCCGTGTCGGCGCCGCCGGCGGCCGCGCCCGGGCCCGGGTTCGCGGCGAAGATGGTGCTCGTCGCGACGACGGAGCGGACGCCGCTCACGCTCGCCCTGCTGTCGGTCGACGAGAGGACGGGCGCGCTCGGGCTGCTGCCGGGGTCGCCGATCGATGTGGGGGCGCAGACCGGCGACTTCGAGACGCTCGCGGTCGACGTCGCGCGGAGGCGCGTGTTCGTCGGCGGGAGCAACAACGGGCGGATCGCGGTCGTGACGGTCGACGGGCGCGGCGCGGTGAAGCCGGTGCCCGGGTCGCCGTTCATCGCCCAGGGACGGCCGAGCGCGCTCGCCCTCTCGCACGACGGCCGGTTCCTTTGGGTCGGGCACGAGGGGCCCGGGATCTCGGCGTACGCCGTGCACGTCGAGACGGGCGCGCTCTCGCCGGTCGAGGGGTCGCCGTTCACCCTCCCGGGGCGGCACGTCGAGAACCTGCTCCTCTCGGGCGACTGGCTCTTCGTCGGCTGCCGCGTGGGCAGCTACGTGGCGGCGCTCCGCGTCGACCGGCAGACGGGGAAGCTCGCGCTCGCGGGCGAGCCGGTCTTGACCGAGCCGCGCCCGGACCACCTGCGCGTGATCGGCGACCGGCTCTACTGCTCGCTCGCCGAGGCGTCGGCCATCGACGCCTTCGCGATCGACCGGGCGAGCGGCGCGCTCGCGCGGCTCCCGGGCGCGCCCTACCGCGTGCCCGGGCTCAAGGACTACGAGCTGATCGAGGTCCACCCGGACGGGAAGACGATCGCCGCCGGCGTCTGCGAGCCGCCGTGCGTCGCCCTCTTCGACGTCGAGGAGGACGGCTCGCTGGCCTCGAAGGGCTCGCCGGCCGCGCTCCACGGCGGCCTCGGCGGCCCCGAGGGCATGGAGTGGTCGCGCGACGGCCGCTTCCTCTACGTCGCCAGCCACCTCGAGAGCGCCGACGGGATCTACGTCCTCGAGTACCTCGGCCCGTCGCTCGTCCCCGCCGACCCCTTCCGCTACCGGATCGTCGCCGGCGGGCAGATCGACCTGGCCCTCGTCCCGCTCGAGGTCGCGCCTTGAACGCCGGAGAAGGGCGGAGGTCCGCTGGAGAGGTCATGGCCCGCCAGGTCCTGAAGCTCCCGACATCCTCTTCGTCTCGAACGCGCGCGCCCACCTGATCCGGGAGGACGGCTTCGCGCTCGCCCTCGAGGACCTGTTCCGCCGCTGGCCGGCGGCGACCGCCTACGGCGCTCCCGCGTCGATCCAGGACCCGATCGCGTCCACCGCCGTCGGGTCGACGACGTGGCTCGCGAGCGGCGGCATGCGCTCCGTCGGACCGAGCCGGCGCAGGCGCTCCCAGAGGACGCTCGACTCCTTGACGCCCGGCTTCACGCGGAAGGCGTCGACGAGCCCGAGGTCGCCCGAGCTCGGCCGCACGTTCACGATCTGCGCCGACCCGATCGGCGTGTCGAAGCGGAGGTCGATGTCGACCCCCGTCGGACCGTTCGGCCGGTGGCACTGGGCGCAGTTCGCGTCGAGGTAGGAGCGCGCGCGCCCGGCGACCGACGCGGCCGTCGACGCGGGGTCCGGGAGGACGCCGTACTGCGTGTGCGCGCCGATGTCGGCCGTGAAGAGGGAGATGTTGTTGAACGAGCGGAGCTGGTTGTCGCGCACGCCGTTCGGGTAGTCGAAGTCGCGGTTCAGCTGGCGCGCGCGCACGCCCAGGATGTGGCCGGCCGCCGGCGTGTGGCAGTTGAGGCAGCCCGTGCGGCTCGGGTAGTCGTAGACCTGCGTCCGCTGGCCGCCCGGCGCCGCCGGATCCACGATCGTCAGCGTCTCGGACACGGTCGTCGCGCCCGGCAGGAGGTCGGCGTCCGTCTGGGCCTGGTTCCAGCGGTAGGTGTACCCCGCCCAGCCGGCCGACTCGTGGACGAGGACGCGCGTCTCGAGACGCCGCGCCGAGCTCGGGTCGCCGGCCCGAAGGTCGATCTCGAAGTGCTTCACGATGACGGTCCCGACCGGGAAGGTCCACGCCTCGGTCGGGTGGAAGGCGATCTGCGCCATCCCCGGGAGCGCGATCCACCGGCGCTTGCGCGCGCCGTCGGACCAGAGCGGCGAGGCGAGGTCGTACTCGATCAGGCCGGGCGCCGGCGCGAGCGTCGTCGTGTTCGCGAAGAGGCCCGTCGCCGAGAGCGTCTGCGGGAACGCGGGCGGCGGCGCGGGCGCGGTCTCGCGGAAGCGGAAGATCGAGCCGCCGAGCGAGACGGCGTAGAGCTCGCCCGCCTGGTCCTCGCCGAACGAGGCGAGCGAGTTGACCGACGCGACCTGCGTGTTCGAGACGACGGAGCCGGAGCCGGCGTCGTAGAAGAGCGCGAACACGCGCCCCGAGCCGAAGTCCCCGTAGAAGTAGGCGCCGCGCACCGAGGCGAGCGCCGTCCCCCGGTAGACGTACCCGCCCGTGACGCTGTTGCCGACGCCGCGGCCGTAGTCGATCACCGGCCGCGAGAACGCCGAGGCCGGGATGTTCGTCGGGTTCTCGAACGAGAGCGTCCCCTCGTAGACGTCCCAGCCGAAGTTCGCCCCGCGCGTGATGATGTCGATCTCCTCGCGCGCGCCCTGCCCGACGTCGCCGAGCCAGAGCGTCCCCGCCTGCCGGTCGAACGAGAACCGCCAGGGGTTGCGGAGCCCGTACGCCCAGATCTCGTCGAGCGTGCCCGGATTCCCGTCGACGAACGGGTTGTCCGCCGGGATCGCGTACCCGGCGCCGCCCGCGCGCACGTCGATCCGGAGCACCTTGCCGAGCAGCATCCCGAGGTCCTGGCCGCTCTCGAGCGGGTCGGCGCCGCCGCCGCCGTCGCCGAGCGCGATGTAGAGCATGCCGTCCGGCCCGAAGGCGATCATGCCGCCCTTGTGGTTGGACGCGTTGAGGACGTCCTGGCGGACGGTGAGGATGACCTCCTGGCTCGCCGGGTCGGCGACGTTCGGGTTCGCGCTCACGCGGAAGCGCGCGATGATCGAGCGGCGCGGGCTGGCCACGTTGTAGTGGACGTAGAACCGGCCGTTCTGCGGGTAGAGCGGGTCGAACGCGAGCCCGAGCAGGCCCTGCTCGCCCTCCGCGCTCACCGTCCCCGTGAGGTCGAGGAACACGGTCCGCTGCCCGGTCGTGACGGCGTCGCTGTTCGGGAAGACGTAGATGCGACCCGGCTTCTCGACGACGAAGATCCGGTTCGAGCCGTCGGGGGAGTGGGTGAGGAAGAGCGGCTGGTTGAAGCCGAGGTTCGGGAACGCCCGCTCGGCCGTGAGGGCCGTCGGCTGCGTCGTCACCCCGGTCGGGAACCCGAGGGGCGGGACGGGCACGCGCTGCGTGAGCCCGAAGGGAGCCCCGCCGGCGCCTCCGCCCGGCGCGCCGCCGCCCCCGCCGCCGCCGCCGCCGCCCCCGCCGCACGCGCCGAGCGCGAGCGCGAGCGCGGCCGCGACCGATGCCGTGACGAGGAGAGGTCGGCTTTCCCAAGGGCGCATGGTCGTCTCCCTCCCACCCCGGATCTCATACTCATACGTCGGATGCGCCCGCCCGTGACAGTCGCCGTCGCCACGAAGCCGCAAGCTACCTCCTCCCCGCCGCTTCTCGATAAAGCTCCGCGGTCCTGCGCGCGGTTTCAAGCCAGGAAAAATGCCCGGCCCGCGCGAGCCCGCGCCGCCTCAGGTCCCCGGCCGAGGTGACGTCCGTGAGCACCCGCTCGAGGGCCCCGGCCAGGGCCCCGGCATCCTCGGGCGCGTGCGTGAGCGCCGCCGCCTCGTCACCCGTGCCGACGACCTCGAGGACCGCCCCGGCCGTCGAGGCGACGACCGGCGTCCCGCACGCCATCGCCTCGAGCGGCGGCAGCCCGAACCCCTCGTGAAACGAGGGGTAGGCGAGGACGGCCGCGCCGGCGACGAGCGCCGGCAGGGTCGCGTCGTCGACGTAGCCGAGGAACCGCACATCGCCCCGGCGCAGGCCGCAGGCCCCGGCGCGCCGCCGGGCCTCGGCCGCCCCCGCCCCGCCCGCGCCCGCGAGGACGAGGGGGTGCCGGGCGCGCAGGCCCTCGCCGAGCCGCGCGTAAGCCTCGACGAGGCCGGCGACGTTCTTCCGCGGCTCGAGCGTGCCCACGTGGAGGATGTAGCCGCGCGGGCCGAGCCCGAGTGCGGCCAGCGCCGGCGCGACCTCGGCCTCCGCGCGCGGCCGGTACTCGGGCCCGTGGGCGAGCGGCACGACCCGCACCTTGCCCCGGGGCGGCCCGTACACGCGCAGGATGTCGTCCCGCGTCGTCTCGCTGTCGGCGATGACGAGGTCGGCCCGCTCGACCGCCCGCCCGACCGCCCGCCCGAAGTCCCGCACCCGCTTCCAGTCGTGGAGATCGGGCCGGACGGCGAACCCGAGGTCGTGGACGGTGACGACCGTCGCCCCGCGCCGCTGCGGGAGCGGGACGAAGCCGGGGGCGTGGGCGACGTCGACCGGCCCGACGAGGTCGTCGACGGCGAGCGGCCGCCGCCAGCCGAGCCGGGCGAGCACGTTCAGGACCCGGTGGACGCCCGGCGGGACGCGGGTGACGCGCGCCCGCCCGCGCAGCCTTCGCCCGAGCCCGTGCTGCCCGGCCGTCGCGATGACGCGCAGGTCGAGGCCCGCGAGCCGCCCCTCCCAGGCGTCGACGTCGACGCGGCAGAGCCCGTCGAGGAGCCGGAGCGCGTACTGGCCGACGCCCGAGGGGCGGCCGGCGGCGCAGCGCGCGTCGATCGCCACGCGAAGGGCCATGGGACCGGGATTCTACCGCGGACCGTGTCGTCGCGCCCGGCCGCGATCGGTTATGATGCGCGGCCATGCCCATCCTCATCCGCATCGACGGCGAGTCGCACACGCGGCGCGAGGATGCCCGGGTCCCGGTCTTCGACCACGGCTTCCTCTTCGGCGACTCGGTCTACGAGGTCATCCGCACGTACGGCGGCTTCCCGTTCCAGGTCGGGCCGCACCTGGCGCGGCTCGCCGAGTCGGCGCGCGGGATCTCGCTCGAGCTCCCGTGGACCAAGGCCGAGCTCGGGGCGGAGATCGAGCGCGCCGTCCGCGACTGCGGCTGCCCGGGCGAGACGTACGTCCGCGTGATCGTCACGCGCGGCGTGGGCGAGCTCGACATAAGCCCGGCGTCGTGCACGCGCCCGTCGCTCATCCTGATCGCCAAGGACCTGCCGCCCCACCCGCCCGAGAGCTACGAGCGGGGGATCTCGCTCGCGATCGTCTCGCGCCTCCGGAACGAGCCCGGGACGGTCGACCCGGCGATCAAGACGGGCAACTACCTGAACTCGGTCCTGGCCTTGATCGAGGCGCGGCGCCGCGGCGCGACCGAGGCCGTGATGCTCAACGCCCACGGGGCGCTGACCGAGTGCCCGACGAGCAACGTCTTCATCGTGAAGGACGGGTCCGTCCGCACGCCGGCCCTCGAGTGCGGCATCCTCTCCGGCATCACGCGGAGCGACGTCCTCCGGATCTGCCGCGAGAACCGCGTCGCGGCTCACGAGGCGACGATCCCGGCCGACGCCCTCCGCCAGGCGGACGAGGCCTTCATCACGAGCACGACCCGCGGGATCATGCCGGCCGCGACGATCGACGGCAAGCCGCTCGCGAAGGCGTCGCCGGGCGAGGTGACGCGCCGGCTCATGACGCTCTTCGAGCGCGACGCCCAGGCGTTCGTGGCCGCGGAGCGGGCCCGGCGGGGGCAGGCCGAGCAACGGGCTTGACCGTCCTCCTGCTGAGGGCTGTTCCGGCCTCATGAAGAAGGCCACGATCACCGAGACCAAGAACCGGCTGAGTGCGCTGATCGACGCGGTCAAGGCGGGCGAGACGATCCTCATCCTGGACCGCGGCCGCCCGGTCGCGAAGCTCGTCCCCATAGCCGATCTCGAGGCCGACGACGACGCGCGCCTCGCCCGGCTCGAGAGGGCCGGTCTCGTCCGCCGCGCCGCGAAGCCGGGCCCACCGAAGCTGCCCCCGCCGATGAAGCTCCCGAAGGGCGTCAGCGTCCTCGGGGCCCTGCTCGAGGAGCGCGAGGAGGGAAGGTGAGGTTCTGGGACGGCTCGGCCAAGGCCCTCGCCGCGGAGCGCGAGGGCTTCCGGGTGCTCGGTCCCGCCCGCGGACCGCACCCGCCGCCCGCGCGCCTACCGCCGCGTCTCGGCCAGCTTCCCCTCGATGTGCTTGACCGTCCGGTGGACGACGCCCTCGAGGTCGCCCTCGAGCGTGCAGCCCGCCGCCCGGTCGTGGCCGCCGCCCTGCGGGTCGAGCTCGCGCGCGACCCTCGCGACGTCGACCTCGCCGCGCGAGCGGAGCGACACCTTGAAGCGGCCGTCCTCGATCTCGCGGAAGAGGAGGGCGACCTTCGTCCCCTCGACGAAGCAGAGGATCTGGATGATCTTCGAGAGGTCGTCGCCCGAGACGTCGAGCTGCCTCATGGTCTCGTGGGTGAGCCAGCCCCAGACGATCTCGCCGTTCGAGGTCCGGCGCACGCTCGCGAGCACCGTCCCCAGGACCTTGATCTCGCCGTACTCCTGGACGAGGAGCGCCCGCTCGGCGATGCGCGAGAAGTCGATCCCGGCCGCGAGCAGGCGCGAGGCGATCTCGTGGCTCTCGGGCTTCGTCAGCGAGTACTGGAAGCTGCCGGTGTCGAAGATGATGCCGAGGTAGATCGCCTCGGCCGCCTCGCGCGTGAGCGGCACGCCGATCCCGGGGTCGCCGAAGAACGTCCAGAGGATCTGGGTCGTCGAGCTCGACTCCGGGTCGTTGAGGGCGAGGTCGTACCGCTCGCGGCTCCCCATCTTGTGGTGGTCGACGAGGACGCGGAACGGGCAGCGGTCGAAGATCTCCTTGGCCGCGCCCGCGCGCTCGCTGCCGCCGTCGACGACGATCCCGAGGTCGAAGTCCTTCTCGAGGAGCGTGTCGAGGCGCCTTATGCGGTCCGCGCCGGCGAGGAAGCGGTACTTGCGCGGGCACCCCTTCTCGTTGACGAGGTAGACCTGCTGGCCCGCGGGCCCGCCCGGCGCGAGCTTGAACGCGTACCGCGCGATCTCGCCGAGCGCGATCTCCGCCCCGAGCGCGTCGCCGTCGGGGTAGGGCTCGGAGGTGACGAGCACCCGCCTGGCCGTCTTCAGGCGCTCGAAGAGGTCCTTCGCCTTCTCCCGAAGCGACGCCACGACCGCCGTTCGTTCCAAGCCGAGCCTACCTTGCCGCCGCCGGCTTCTTCTTTCCCGCGGACCTGAGCTCGCGCAGGAGCTCCTCGGCCTCGCGCCTTAGCGCCTCCCGCCTCTCGCCGTCGCTCTCCGGGCCCGGGCCCGCGGCCGCGCCCGGGTCCGCGCTCCCGCCGTCCGCCGGCGCCGCGATCTCGCCCGCGAGGGGCGGCGGCAGCTTCATCGCCCGCTCGAGCGCCTCGATCGCGTACTCGCGGAAGCCGGACTCGATGAAGCTCCGGGCGATCGCGAGGTAGCCGTCGAAGGGGTCGGAGAACATGAGCCGCAGGATGTCCTCGGTCGCGTTCGGGTAGAAGCCGCGGAAGACCTCGTCGCCGAAGAGGTAGACCGAGCGGAGCGTCACCTTGTCCTGCCGGTAGCGCGAGACGAGCTGCTCGAGCCTCGCCTGGGCCTTCTTGAAGAGGTCGTAGATGTTGTGGACCTTGCGCGGGAAGGCCTCGTGGACCTCGTCGAGGATCGACTGGTACTCCTGGGTCTCGTCGGCCTTGCGGTACTCGCGGGCGAACATCGAGACCTTGTACTGCTCCTCCTTCAGGATCGAGAGCTCGTGGAAGATCTCGCTCACGTAGCGGTCGAAGGGGTCCGTCGCGTCCTGCGTCCGGAAGAGGTGGTGGGCGACCTCCTTCAGCCGCCAGAGCTTGTCGTTCCTAAGCTGCTCGAGCTTCTTGAAGTCGAGCAGGTCCGAGACCTCGTCCGCGTCGAGGCGGAGGAAGCGCCGGTCGACGCCGCGCTCGGCCGCGTACTGGAGGACCTTCGTCTCGTAGGTGTCGTAGGTCTCGAGGAAGGCGCGCTGCGAGTCGAAGAAGATCTCGACGACCTCCCAGAACTGGTGGACGAGCGGTCCGCGCGGGTACCTCATCGCCCGCTCGTCCCGACCGTCGGCGGCGCCTCCCCGGGCGTCGCGGGGGCGGTCGGCCGCGTGCTGTCGGGCTTCGCCCCGGGTCCGGGGGGCGCGGGCGGCACCGGGGCCGCGCCGCCGCCGCCGCCCGAGGGCGCGGCCAGCTCGCCCTCGGCCCGGCGCTTCAGCTCCTCCGCGCCCGTGCGGACCTCGGCCGGAACGTCCTGCCCGGCGAGGATCTTCGAGAGGATGCGGAGCGAGCGCTCGTAGTCCTTCGCCTCGAACGGGCGCTTCGCGCAGTCGAGCCGCCGCGCCCACCAGGTCGGGCGCTCGGCCGGCACCTCCTCGATCAGGAGGGCGTACTGCTCGTCGGCGAGCGCCGGGTCGCCGAGCGCGAGGAGCGCGGCCGCGTGGCCCGGACGGAACGTCCGGTCCGCCCGCACGAGGCCGTCCCAGGCGGCGATCGCGTTCGGGTCCTTGAGCTCGACCAGGGCCTCGGCGTGCATCCGCCTGAGCCCGAGGACCATCGCCGCCACCTCCGGGCGAGCCGCCTCGGGCGAGAGGAGGGCGAGGAGCGAGCGCAGGCGCTCGTAGTCCTTGGCGGCGTAGAGGCGGTCGGCGACCTCCTTCATGACCGGGACGTCGCGCGCCGCCGCGGGCTGCGACTCGAGGATCTCGCGGATCTGGCCGAAGGCCTCGCGCTTGACGTCGTCCGGGCGCCCGTTGATCGTGCGCCCGAGGGCGAGGAGGACCTCGTTCCGGTCCTTCGCCGGCGTGGCCTGGACCTTGGCGATGGCGGCCAGCGCCTTCGCCGCCTCGACGGCGACGGCCGTCTGCGCGTCCTCGAGCGCCTTCGCGAGCGCGGCGAGGGCGCGCTCGCGGCGGACCGGCCCGGGCGTCCGGACGCAGAACTCGCGCACGGCCTTGGCCGCGAAGAGGCGGACGCGGGCGGCGGCGGTGTCCGCCGGCCGCTCGACGCCCTCGCGCAGGCACTTCTCGAGCGCCTCGAGGAGCCGCCCCTCCTCCGGGACGCCGGCCGGGACGTCGAGGCCGCCGACCGCGATGGCCGCCGCCTCGAGGAGCCCCATGTCGCGCGGGTTCCGCGCCAGCTCGACCTCGAGCGTCTCCGACACCCCCTCGACGAGCGCGCGGTTCAGGTCCGGGTCCCGCGGCGGCCCCGAGGTCGTCATCTTGGCGAAGGCGTCGAGGATCGTGAGCGCGACCTCGCGGCTGCGATCGGGGCGACGCAGGCGGGCGAGGAGGTACGGGATCGCCTTGTGCGCCTCGATCGAGCCGAGCGTGCGGGCCGTCTCGATCCGAACCTCGCGGTCGTCGTGGTGCATGTACTCGACGATGGCGTCGGTGATGCGGCCCCGGAGCCCGTCCTGGCTCGGCGCGCCCGCGAGCCCCTTGATCCTCGCCTTCAGGACGTCCTGGTCCGCCTCCTCGCGCAGCCCCGCGAGCAGCGCCTCGTAGCCGTCCGACCGCTGGAGCGCGCCGAGGCGGCGGGCCGCGTCCGCGCGCACGGTCGAGACCTCGGCGTCGGCGGGCTTGGCGAGCACCTCCTTCAGGACGGCGAGCAGGGCCTCGGGGTTCCCGGCGAGCGTGTCGACGTACTTCTTCCACCAGGCGAACGCGGTCTCGCGCGCCTGCTTCAGCTCCTTGTCCTGGCGGTCGATCCGCTCGCGGAGCCAGACGTGGACGGGCCGGTGCTCGTTCGCGGCCCACCAGGCGAGCGCGTCCTCGCGCCGCCTGAAGTCGTTGCCCGTCAACCGGCGCAGCTCCTCGAGGATGGCGGCGTGCGCCTCGGACGGCAGGTCGGCTATGCGGAGGGCCGTCATGAGGAGCTTCACGGCCATCTCGATCGGGCGGCTGGCGATGATCTTGGCCGCCGCCTGGCGCTCGGCGACCGACGGGGCCCAGGCGGCGACGGGCGCGAAGAGGATGACCTTGGCGGCGTCGGTGATGACGGAGTCGTCCATGAGCCCGAGCGTGGCGATCGACTGGTCGCGGAGCTTCGTCCCGGGCTCCGTCGTCGCCGCGAGGAACGGGAACAGGAGCTTCACGGCGTCGCGGGCGATGTCGGACTTGACCTTGCCGTCCTCGGTCTCGTCCCACGCCCAGAGGAACGCGTCGACGATCGCCTGCTTGCGCTGCGGCTCGACGGTGTCGCTCGTGAGGCGCGAGGCGAGGGCCTGCGTCGCGCGCGGGTGCCTGAGGTTCAGGAGGTCGCGGGCCGCGCCGCCCCAGCGGTGCGGCTTCGACAGGTCGTCCAGGTCGCGGACCTTCTCGTCGATCCGGCGCGCGACCTCGGCGTCGGCGTCGGGGACGCCGTTGTCCGCGCGCGCCTCGGTCGGGATGGCGCAGGCGAGCGCGGCGGCGGCGACGAGCGCGAGGAGGGGGGCGCGGACGAAGGAGCCTCGGTGGCGGTCGGACGAGTTTCCCGGCTCGGTCATTGCCCGCGCGGCTCCTCGCAACGGCGTCTGCGCCACACCTAACTCTTGGTGTGCAAGTGAGATCAGTGATGCCCCGGAAGGCGGGAATTAGGATACACCATACGGTCGCGAACGTCAACGACGCGACGCGCCGCCGGTGGCCGGCCGTTGACGCGCGGAGCCGCCGAACGGTAGACTGGCGGCGCCATGGGCGCCCTCGCGGCCTTCCTGAAGCCGTTCATCGGTCTCGCCGCCGTGGTGGCCGCCGTCTACCTCCACCAGACCTACACGGTCCGGACGATCCCGGACGACCTGACGCAGATGGAGCCGGCCGTCCGGCCGCGCCAGATGGTGCTCTGGCGGACGCCCGAGGGGGCGCCGCCGCGCGGCACGGTCGTCTGGCTCGAGCACCCTTCGTTTCCCGAGAAGATGCTCGTCTCGCGCGTCATCGCGGGGCCGGGCGACCGCGTGGCCATCCTCAAGGGCAAGGTCTACCTGAACGGGCAGCCGCTCGCCGAGGACTACGCCTCGAAGAAGATCGACAACGAGGTCGTCGAGGACCTGGTCGTCCCCGCGGACCACGTCTACATCCTGAACGACGCGCGCGGCGGCGACGGGCGGCCGACGCCGGCCTCCGACAGCCGGCGACTGGGGCCGATCCCGGCCGGGCTCATCGTCGGCGTGTCGGGCGACGGCGCCGAGGGCGGCGAGGGGCGCGGCGCCGGGGCGAAGAAGGCGAGGCCGTGAGGGAGGAGATCCTGGAGGAGGGGAGGACCGGCGCCGGCGAGCCGCCGCCCATGGCGCGGCGGCGCTTCACGCCCCTCGTCGTGGGCGAGGCGGCGGGCGCGGTCGTCGCCGTCCTCCTCGCCGCCTGGCTCGTCTGGGACGGCGTCCGCGACTTCCGGCTCGCCCACAAGATCTCGGCCGCGCGGGCCGACCACGCCCGCGACCGGCTCCCCGAGGCGCGCCAGGCGGCCGTCTCCGGCCTCGACTCGTTCCCCGAGGACCCGACCCTGCTCGAGCTGGCGGGCTCGACGGTCCTCGGGCTCGGCGAGACGCAGAAGGCCGAGACCTTCTACGGGCGGCTCGTGAAGCTCGAGGGCGACGACGCGGCGAAGCCGGCCCGCGCCCTCGGGCACGTCGGCCTGGCGCTCGTCGCCCTCGCCGAGCTCGACCAGGCGGAGCGCGACCTGCGGAAGGAGGCGAAGGGAGGGGCGGCGGCGGCGGCGCGGCTCCCCGCCGACCGGCGGACCGCGTTCCTCGACCGGGCGAAGGGCGAGCTCGAGAAGGCCGTACGCCTTTCTCCGGCGCGGCCCGAGCCGCACATCTACCTCGGGTCGGTCGCCCTCGAGCGCGGCGACGCGAAGAAGGCGCTCGAGCACTTCGAGGCGGCCGAGAAGGCGGGCGATGTCCCGACCCAGGGCGCGCTCCTGGCGCTCTACCACGACAAGGCGCTCGCCCACCTCGCGAGCGGGAAGGCGGAGGAGGCGGCGCTGCTCCTTAGGAAGGCGGTCCAGCTCGCGCCCGACCGGAAGGAGCTTCCGGGGCGGGTCGCCCACGCGATGGCGGCGCGCATCGGCGCCCCGCCGGACACCGATGCGGAGGCGCTGAAGCGGGCGGCCGAGGAGGGCGAGCGGAGCCTCGACCGCATCCACGCGACCGGCCGCGGAGGCCGCAAGCAGGCGCTCTGGGGGCTCGACGCCCACGCCTCGACGGTGCGCGAGGCGATCGCCATCGCCCTCTTCCGGGCGGGCGACTGGAAGGCCGCGCAGGAGGAGCTCGAGAAGGCGGTCCGCGAGAGCGCCGAGCGGACGCCCGGCATGCTCGCGAACCTCGGGGCCGTGGACCTCGCCCTGGCCGAGAAGCTCATCGCCAAGGACCGGGCGCCGAAGGGCGAGGCGAGCCAGCTCCTGAAGGAGGCCGCCTGGAGCCTGCGCGACGCGGCCGACCTCCTGACGGCAGAGGGCGAGCCCGAGGACCCGGCGCGCGTCTTCCTCCTCTACAACGACGCCGGCGTCCTCTTCCAGCGGGCGGCGTTCCCGACGGACGCCTCGCGCTGCTTCGACAAGGCCCAGGCGGCGATCCCGGGGGGCGGGGCGGCCGAGACGCCCGAGTGGCGGGCGGCGCGCGCCCTCCTCGAGCGCAACCGGGCCGTCTTCCACGACAAGCAGAAGCGGCCGAAGGAGGCCGTCCAGCACTACCTCCGGGCGATCGAGCTGGCGCCGGGGACGGCGGACGCGTTCGCCATGGAGGCGCGGGTGAAGGCGCTGACGAGATGATCGAAGAACGCGGCGAAGCCGCCGGTCTTCGGATGAGCGGGTCGATGGGCGGAGCGAGGAGCGAGGCGACGAAGCGGAGCGCGCGCCGGTGATCTGCCCGCACTGCGACAAGGACACGAGCGCGTCCGAGCCGTACTGCCTCAACTGCGGGCGGCCGGTCGAGCTCGACTTCGACGTCGTCTCCGAGGCCTTCGACAAGGAGGCGGAGGACAAGCTCGTCCGCGGGACCGAGCTGAAGACGCGGAAGTACCTCTACCTGGCGCTCGGGCTGCTCCTGGCGGTGATCGGGGCGCGCCTCGCGCTCGTGCCGCCGGTCCCGCGGCCGCACGTGCTGCCGGCGCGGCTCGTGGAGCCGGACCTGAGCCGGCCGGCGGTGCCGCCGCTGCCCCTCGAGCGACTGGCGCTGGAGGTGCCACCCCCCTAGAGACGGGTCCACTCTCACGGGCGCGCCCCCCCCGCCCCGCTCCCTCTCCCTCCTGTTGATTTCGCCGAGCCCGCGCTTATAATGGCTCGCCTTGGCCGCCGGCCGGTGACCGCGGCATGGAGGAAGAACGCGCGCCGAGCGAGGGTAGTCGGCTCGAGTGGACGGCGCTCCCCGTCCGGGACGACCACCCGCGCTCGCTGATCCTCGTGGCCCTGCTCGTCGTCATCCCCCTCGGGCTCGGGTGGTGGCTGGGCGGCACGCTCTTCGGCGCGATCGCGTTCGTCCTCCTGCTCGCGTCGGTCGGCGGCTACTTCGTGCCGACCCGCTACGTCCTCGACGGGCGGGGCGTGCGCGTCGAGTCGTTCGGGCGGTCGAAGTTCCGCCCCTGGGACGAGTTCAGGAACCTGTACGTCCACCGCGACGGCGTCTTCCTCTCGCCCTTCGAGAGGCCCTCGCGGCTCGACCCCTTCCGGGGGCTCTTCCTCCGGTTCCGGGGCAACGCGGAGGAGGTCCGCCGGTTCTGTGAGCGGCACGTGCGGCGCGAGCAGCAGGGCGGAGAGGCCTGACCGGCGCGGCATCCTGGCGCGCGCCCGCGACGCCTTCGCCCACGCGTTCGCCATGCCGGGGAAGGAGCCGCTCGCGGGGCCCGACGAGGCCCTCCTCGACAAGGTCGCGCGGGCGGTCGCGCGGCGGCGCATGCAGCCCGCGGCCCTCTTCCTCCTCGAGCAGGCGAAGCCGTTCCACGGCCTCCTCTTCCAGGCGGGCGTGTTCGCGACGCCGCTCCTCGACCTGGCCGAACCGCTCGCCACGCGCATCCTGAAGCTCGTCGCCCGCGACGAGTTCACGCTCGAGGAGGTGCGCCGCCTGGCCCTCCTCTTCGAGCGCCCGGACACGGTCGAGGCCCTCGCCCGCCGGATCGAGGCGGCCGCCGACGCATGAAGCCCGAGGACCTGAAGGTCATCATCGCGACCGACTGCGGGTCGACGACGACGAAGGCGATCCTCATCGAGTGGGTCGAGGACCAGGGCTCCTACCGCCAGACGTACCGCGGCGAGGCGCCGACGACGGTCGAGGCCCCGTTCGAGGACGTGACCCGGGGCGTCCTCAACTCGATCCAGGAGGTCGAGGAGCTGTCGGGGCGCAAGATCCTCGACGGCGAGACCATCATCACGCCCGCGAAGGGCGACGTCGGCGTCGACATCTACATCTCGACGTCGTCGGCGGGCGGCGGCCTGCAGATGCTGGTCGCCGGCGCCGTCAAGACGATGACCGGCGAGAGCGCGCAGCGCGCGGCCCTCGGGGCGGGCGCGATCGTCATGGACGTCCTCGCGAGCAACGACGGGCGCCTCCCGCACGAGAAGATCGAGCGCATCCGCAGCCTCCGCCCCGACATGATCCTGCTCTCGGGCGGGACGGACGGCGGCACGGTCTCGCACGTGGTCGAGCTGGCCGAGTACATAGCGGCCGCGGACCCGCGCCCGCGCCTCGGGGTCGGCTACGACCTGCCGGTCATCTACGCCGGCAACAAGGACGCGCGCGACAAGGTGCAGGGGCTCCTCGGGGCGAAGACGGCCCTCGTCGTGACCGACAACCTGCGGCCGACGCTCGAGCGCGAGAACCTCTGGCCGGCGCGGAAGGAGATCCAGCACCTCTTCCTCGAGCACGTCATGGCCCAGGCCCCGGGCTACAAGAAGCTCATGGAGTGGACGGGCGCGCCGATCATGCCGACGCCGGGCGCGGTCGGCGTGATCATCCAGAAGGTCGCGAAGCGCGACGGCTTGAACGTCATGGGCGTCGACATCGGCGGGGCGACGACCGACGTCTTCAGCGTCTTCTCCGTCCCGGGCGAGCCGGAGCCGATCTTCAACCGCACGGTCAGCGCCAACCTCGGCATGTCGTACAGCGTGTCGAACGTCATGGCCCGGGCCGGGATCGACAACGTCCTCCGCTGGTGCGCGTTCGAGACCGACGAGGCCGAGCTGCGCGACGCGATCAAGAACAAGATGATCCGGCCGACGACGATCCCGCAGACGCTCTCCGACCTGAAGATCGAGCAGGCCCTGGCGCGCGAGGCGCTGCGCGGGAGCCTCGACGAGCACCGCTCGCTCGCCGTCGGCTTGAAGGGCGTCCAGACCGAGCGCACGATCAGCGACGCGCTCGGCCAGGCGGGGCGCGCCGACACGATCATCGACATGATGCGCCTCGACCTCGTCGTCGGCTCGGGCGGCGTGCTCTCGCACGCGCCGCGGCGCTCGCAGTCGATGATGATGATCCTCGACAGCTTCGAGCCCGAGGGGGTGACGCGGCTCGCCGTCGACTCGATCTTCATGGCGCCGCACCTGGGCGTCCTGTCCACGGTGAACGAGCGCGCCGCGACCGAGGTGTTCGAGCGCGACTGCATGGTCTACCTCGGGACGTGCGTCGCCCCGCGCGGGCTGGCGAAGGAGGGCGAGCGCGCGTTCTCGTATCGCCTGAAGCGCGACAAGGGCGGCCCGGAAGAGGCCGGCGAGGTCGCCTTCGGCGAGATGAAGCTCCTGCCGTTCGGGGTCGGCGAGGCGGGGACGATCGCGATCGAGCCGGCGAAGAAGCTCGACGTCGGCGCGGGGCCCGGACGGGCCGCGACGGGCCGGGTCTGGGGCGGCGTCGTCGGGCTCGTGCTCGACGCGCGCGGGCGGCCGATCCAGCTCGCGACCGAGAAGCGGGCGCGCTTCCAGCAGATCGCGCGCTGGACGAAGGCGCTCGACCTGTACCCGGAGGAGGGGGCGGGGGCAGGGGGGGGAGCGCGGGCGCGCGAGAAGGCGGGGGCGCGGTAAGCCATGGCCCACGCCTACACGCCGGGTCTGAGGGTCGCCCGCAAGACGGTCGTCCGGAAGGAGCGCACCCTGCCCATGAAGGGCCAGGTGCTGGTGAAGGAAGGCGACGACGTCCGGGCCGACCAGGTCGTCGCCGAGACCCACCTGCCGGGCGACGTCGTGTCGGTCAACGTCGTCAACCGCCTCGGGATCACGCCGCCCGAGATCAAGGACTACATGCTGAAGAAGGAGGGCGAGGCCGTCCGCGCGGGCGAGCCGATCGCCCTCGCGAAGAGCCTGTTCGGCCTCCTGAAGACGACCGTCGAGTCGCCGATCGCGGGGTCGGTCGAGACCGTCTCGACGGTCACCGGCCAGGTGCTGCTGCGGACGCCGCCGCGCCCCGTGCAGGTGCGCGCGTTCGTGGACGGCAAGGTCGTGGCCGTGCGCGAGGCCGAGGGCGTGACGGTCGAGGCCGTCGGCACCTACATCCAGGGGATCTTCGGCGTCGGCGGCGAGACGTGGGGCGAGCTGGCGCTCGGGGTCGCCGCCAAGGGCGAGCCCCTGACGCCCGACAAGATCCGCGAGGACCACCGCGGCAAGATCGTCGTCGGCGGGTCGCTCGTCCCCCACGCGACGATCGAGAGGGCGCGCAAGCTCGGCGTCGCCGGGATCATCGCCGGCGGCCTCCACGACGCCGACCTGCGCCAGCTCCTGGGCTACGACCTGGGCGTCGCCATCACGGGTCAGGAGACGATCGGCCTGACGGTCGTCGTCACCGAGGGCTTCGGCCGGATCGACATGGCCGACCGCACCTTCGCCCTCCTCGGGCAGCGCGCCGGCGCCAAGACGTCGATCTCGGGCGCGACCCAGATCCGGGCCGGCGTCATCCGCCCCGAGATCGTGATCCCGTACGAGGGCAAGGACCGGGGCGGCGCGGCCCCGCCCGAGACCGAGAAGTCGGGGATGAAGCCGGGCGACCGCATCCGCGTGATCCGGAGCCCCTACTTCGGCCGGATCGGCCGCGTCAAGTCGCTCCCGCACGAGCTGCGCGTCGTCGAGAGCGAGACCAAGGTGCGGGTGCTCGAGCTCGAGTTCGAGCCGGGCGAGGCCGTCGTCATCCCGCGGGCGAACGTGGAGGTCATAGAGGAGCAATGAGAGGCCTGTCGAGCCATTCCCGCGCGCTCGGCTTCGGGCTCGGGCTCGGGCTCGGGCTCGCGCTCGCGCTCGCGCTCGCGCCCGCCGCCCGCGCCGCCGAGCCGGCGCCGCTGCCGAAGCCCGGGTGGTTCAAGGCGTTCGACACGCCGAACGACGCCGGGCAGAAGATCTCGGCCGAGTGGGCGGGGGCCGAGAACGAGCGCGTCGAGGCGAAGTACGTCCTCTCGATCTCGACCCGCAAGACCGGGCCGTTCGCCGAGGCCTTCCGCGGGCCGAGCACGACGTCGCTCAAGGTCGAGGACACGGCCACGTTCGGGCCGTGGACGGGCGGCGACGCGAAGGCCCACCACGTGGCCGTCTCGCCGCTCGCGACCTACAGGACGCAGACGCTCGCCGCCCTCGCCCTCGACGACGGGCCGAAGGCGAACGCGACCGCCACCGTGGCCATGCTCCTCCGCCTGCCGAAGCGGCTCCAGTGGCTCCACCTCTTCGGGAAGGAGACGCTCGACCGCGCGCGCAGGACGCTCGCCGACGCCAAGGTGAAGCGGGTCGCCGACCTCGAGGCCGAGGGCGTCCAGGACGTCGAGAAGGACCTCGCCGCCATCATCCTCGACCGCCCCTTCTACGTGACGCTCGAGGTCGTCGAGGGCGAGCGGAGAGAGCCGGTCGGCGACGTCCAGGAGGCGCGCGCCCGCGACAACGCCTTCAACTGGAAGAAGCTCAACAACTTCCTCGCCATGCTCTTCTTCGGCGGCGCCGTCCTCGGCATGATCCGCCGCGCCCGCTCGAACCCCGACATGTACCTGCGCCGGATCGGCGGCCTCGAGGCCGTCGACGAGGCCCTCGGGCGCGCGACCGAGATGGGCAAGCCCGTCCTCTTCGCGCACGGGCTCGAGACGATGGCGAACATCTCGACGATCGCCGCCGTCAACGTCCTCGGCGAGGTGACGAAGCGCGTCGCCAAGTTCGACACGAAGATGATCTGCGTCAACAACGACCCGGTCGTCTTCGCCGTCTCGCAGGAGACCGTGAAGGAGGCGTACCTCCACGCCGGCCGGCCCGACGCCTACAACGCCGACGACGTGATCTTCGTCGCGGCCGAGCAGTTCAGCTACGTCGCCGCCGTCTCGGGCATCATGATGCGCCAGCAGCCGGCCGCGAACATCTACATGGGCTACTTCTACGCCGAGAGCCTCCTCCTCGCCGAGACGGGCGCCTCGACGGGCGCGATCCAGATCGCCGGGACCGACTCCTACACGCAGCTCCCGTTCTTCATCACGACCTGCGACTACACGCTCATGGGCGAGGAGCTGTACGCGGCCTCGGCCTATCTCTCGCGCAACCCGATGCTGCTCGGCAGCTTGAAGGGCCAGGACATCGGCAAGGCCGCGCTCATGGCCATCGTCCTCGTCGGGACCTTGCTCTCGACCGTCGGGATCGAGTGGGTGACGAAGCTGATCGAGGTCTACACGTAACATGCAGTTCTTCAAGCGCACGATCCCGATCGCCATCGCGCTGATCACGGGCGCCTGGTTCGCGGTCCAGTACTACGTCCCGGCCGGCTGGTCCGAGACGAGCCTCACGAAGGCCTCGACCTGGCTCAAGATCCTCGCCGGCTTCGCCTTCGCCCTGGGCCTCTACAGCCTCTGTCACATGCACCTCCTCCGCATCCGGCGCCGCGTGCCGGGATGGGGCTACTCGCTCCTCGTCTACGTCGGGCTCCTGACCGCCCTCTACTTCGGGATGATCGGCGAGGTCCGGAAGGTCTTCGAGATCGCCGTCGGCCCGATCGACACCTCGAAGGGGATCGCCTGGCTCGTCTTCGCCGGCTGGCACGCCTTCGAGCCGGGCGGCGAGGGCAAGGGCTACGTCTGGCTCTACGACCACGTCTACAACCCGGCCCAGGCGACGATGTTCTCGATCCTCGCCTTCATGATCGCCTCCGCCGCCTACCGGACGTTCCGGGCCCGGACCTGGGAAGCGGCGGTCCTGCTGGTCGCGGCCGGGCTCGTGATGTTCGGCCGCGTCCCGCTCTCGGGGCTCGTCAGCGACTTCTTCCCGTCGTTCGCCGACTGGATCATGGCGAACCCGCAGATGGCGGCGAAGCGCGGGATCCTCCTCGGCGTCTCGCTCGGGTCGATCGCGACGTCGCTCCGCATCATCTTCGGGATCGAGCGCGCCTACCTCGGCGGGGGGGACTGATCCATGCGCTGGCTCCTCGACATCGACCGCCGGATCATCTTCCTCCTCGTCCTCGTCCTCATCGTCCTCGCGACGGTCCTCCAGGACCGCATCGAGTTCCCGATCGTGTCGTCGAGCCCGGTCGACGGCGTCTACGATGCGATCGACGGCCTGCCGGCGGGCAGCCCCGTGCTCCTGAGCATGGACTACGACCCGGCCTCGCAGGCCGAGCTCGAGCCCATGAACCGGGCCGTGCTGCGCCACCTGTTCCGCAAGGACCTGCGCATCACGGGCATGACGCACTGGCCGCGCGGCTTGAACTTCGTCGAGCAGGTCGTCCAGTCGACGGCCCGCGAGTTCGACGACCTCTCGGTCGAGGTGCGGACGTTCGACTCGAAGAAGGCGGCCACCGACCACCTCGCGCTCGTCAAGACGAAGCCCGACGAGGCGGCGAAGGTGAAGGCGCAGCTCGCGACGGTCAACATCGGGCGCGAGCGCGCGGAGGCGCCCATCCAGTACGAGCCGAGGCTCTACACGCTTCTCGACGAGGTCGAGAAGGGGCTCGCCGCCGAGCCCTTCGAGCAGGGCGCCAAGCACCACGTGCTGACGGTCGTCGAGCGCAAGCCGACGAAGGAGTACGGCAAGGACTACTGCTACCTGGGCGTGCGGCTCGGCGCGGCGATCCTCATCATCAACATGGGCCAGAGCCTCTTCGACGCCTTCCCGGCCGACAAGTACGGGACGCCGACGCGCGAGCTGGCGGGCCAGGGGAAGGTCCTCGAGGGCGTCTCGAAGCTCGGCGACTTCAAGTACCTGATGGTCGTCGCGGCCGGGATCTCGGCCGAGCAGTGGATCATCTACGGGTCGCAGAAGTACGGGTTCCCGATGGGCGTCGGCTGCACGGCGGTCATGGCCCCGGACCTCTACCCGTACCTGAACTCGAAGCAGATCACGGGGATCCTGGGCGGGGCCAAGGGCGCGTGGGAGTACGAGGCCAAGATCCGCGTGCCCGACAAGGCGACCAGCCGCGTGCCGGCGCAGACGATGGCCCACGTGCTCGTCATCCTGCTCGTGATCTTCTGCAACGTCGCGTACCTCATGGTCGGCCGCAGCAAGCCGCCCGGGGCGCGGTAGGGAAGCGGTCGAAGGTCGACGGTCGAAGTCGGAGCCCGCGCCATGGCCACGCTCGACGTCCCGGAGAAGAAGGGCGCCCCGAGCATCGGGGACATCCTCTTCTACGTCGTGCTCTTCAACCTGTTCCTCTGGGGAAGCCTGTTCGCGTTCCTGCACGAGGACGGGCACGACCTCCGCGTGAACGGCGTCTTCAACTACGAGGCGCTCGGGGTCCTGATCGCGACGGGCGTCACGCTCGCGCTCTACAGCTTCCTCTACAAGGACAACCCGTTCTTCAAGGCGGCCGAGAACCTCTACGTCGGCGTCGGGCTCGGCTACGAGCTCGTCCTCGTCTGGTACTCGTCGATCAAGCCCGACCTCTACAAGCCGCTCATCCGCTACGCCGTGCGCTACGAGCTCTGGCAGGAGGGGGCGATCAAGGGGCAGCCCGACTTCTGGCTCCTGATCCCGCTCTTCCTGGGCCTGCTCCTGCTCTCGCGCTTCATCCCGCGGCTCTCGTGGCTCTCGCGCTGGGCCTTCGCGTTCTACGTGGGCTTCGGCGCCGGCGCTTCGATCCCGAACGTGATCGCGAGCAACGTCCTCCAGCAGCTCAAGTACACGCTCGTGCCGATCCCGTTCGACGCCGGCTTCCTGGCGGCGTTCAACACGGTCGTCATCCTCCTCGGCGTCGTGTCGGTGCTGCTCTACTTCTTCTTCTCGATCGAGCACCGCGGGGCGGTCGGCATCGTCTCGAAGGTGGGCGTCTGGTTCCTCATGATCTGCTTCGGCGCCTCCTTCGGCTACACGGTCATGGGTCGGATGGCGCTCCTCGTCCAGCGCGTGGACTTCCTGATCCACGGCTGGCTCAGGCTCTGAAAGAAGCGAAGCCTTGCTCGGAGGTGCGGCGATGACCGCGAGGCCCCTCCCGGCCGCCCTGCTGGCGGCCGGTCTCGTCTTCCTCACCCTCCCGGGGGGCGCGGCCGCGCGCGCGGACGAGGACGCGAAGGCGCCGGAGGCGTGGGAGTCGAACGACGACGCTCCGCCGATCGGCGACCCGCGGGCGAAGAAGGGCGGCACCCTCACGGGATCGATCCCGCAGCCGCTGCCGACGTTCCGGACGGACGGGCCCGAGTCGCGGCTCGTCACGCTCTCCAACATCCAGGGGCTCATCTACGAGTCGTTGATCGGGATCCATCCGAACACGCTCGAGTTCGTGCCCTCGCTGGCGACCCACTGGCAGTTCGACTACGACCACAAGGTCCTTCGCTTCCGGATCAACCCGAGGGCGCGGTTCGCGGACGGCTCGGAGGTGACGGCCGACGACGTCGTCGCCTCGTGGGAGCACCTCGCCGGGTCGCTGCATCGGGGCGACGGCACCGAGGACCCGACCTGGGGCCGCAAGGACCCGTACGCCGAGCAGCTCTACGGGAAGTCGTTCAAGAAGCCCGTCGCCCTGGACAGGCTGACCGTCCAGGTCGAGATGGCCGAGGACAACTGGCGCCTGCCCATCTACTTCGGCGGCATGGCGATCATGCCGGCGAAGCAGATCCGCATCCCGGGCGACGCCTACCTGAAGGAGTACCAGTGGAAGTTCGTGCTCGGGAGCGGGCCCTATCACATGCTCCCGGGCGACCACGTCGAGCAGGAGTCGTACACGCTCACGCGCCGGGCCGACTGGTGGGCGAAGGACGACCCGGGCGCGGTCGGCCTCTACAACTTCGACAAGATCCGCTTCGTCGTCGTCCGCGACGACACGCTCGAGTTCGAGAAGCTGAAGCGCGGCGAGATCGACTACTACTTCAACCTGAAGGCGCAGCGCTGGGCCGAGGAGTACGACTTCGAGGCCGTGAAGAAGGGGTGGGTGCAGCGCCGGAAGGTCTACACGAAGGAGCCGCAGGGGTTCTCCGGCCTCGCCTTCAACATGCGCAAGCCCCCGTTCGACGACATCCGCGTCCGGAAGGCCTTCGCGCACCTGTTCAACCGCGAGAAGCTGAACGAGAAGCTCTTCTACCGCCAGTACGACTTCATCGACTCCTACTACCCGGGCTCCGTCTACGCGAACCCGACGAACCCGAAGATCCGCTTCGAGCCTCGCCTCGCGGCCGACCTGCTCGCCCAGGCGGGCTGGAAGGAGCGCGACAAGGACGGCTGGCTCGTCAAGGACGGCCAGGTGTTCGCGATCACGCTCGAGCTCGGGAACCCGACGCTCGAGCGCATCTACACCGTCGTCCAGGAGGACTTCCGCAACGCCGGGATCAAGCTCGAGCTCAAGCTCACCGACCCCGTCGCCCTCACGAAGAAGGTCGAGGAGCGCCAGTTCCTGATCCACTCCCAGGCCTGGGGCGCGCTCCTCTTCCCGAACCCGGAGTCGTCGTGGAGCTCGGAGCTCGCCGCCAAGCCGGCGAACAACAACATCCCGGGCTTCAAGAGCGAGAAGGTCGACAAGTTCTGCGAGGTCTACGACCGCACGCGCGACCTGAAGCGGCGGATCCAGATCGTCCAGAGGATCGACGAGGCCATCTTCGCCGAGCACCCGTACGCGCTCGGCTGGTACGGGCCGTACGAGCGCATCGCCTACTGGGACAAGCTCGGCCACCCGGAGAAGTACTTCACGGCCACGAACCGGCCCGACGCCGACATCCTGTCGCTCTGGTGGCACGACCCGGAGCGGGCGAAGGCGGTCGAGGAGGCGCGGCGGACGGGGGCGAGCCTGCCGGTCGGCGCGGAGGTGGCGAAGCCTTGGGAGGACTTCGACCCGGTGAGCCCGAAGAAGGGCGCCGAGAAGTAGTGCCCCTTCGACTCGGGCCGGCCGCGCCGGCCCTCGCTCAGGGTGAGCGGTCTCGAGAAGGCACGGCATGACCGCCTACTTCGTGCGCCGGCTGCTCCTCGTCCCGATCACGTTCATCTGCATCACGGCCCTCGTCTACACGATCCTGCGCGTCGTCCCGGGGGGGCCGGTCGAGCGGGCGAAGCTCGAGCTGCGGATGCTGGCGGCCGGCGAGGGCGGCGGGGGCGGCGCGGGCGTGGCCGCCGACCTCGGCGCGGAGCGCCTGACCGAGGCCCAGATCCGCGAGATCGAGAAGTACTACGACCTCGACAAGCCGATCCCGCTCGGCTACCTCGACTGGCTGGGCCTCTACCCGGACGAGGAGGATGGCTTCTCGGGGATCCTCCAGGCCGACTTCGGGAGATCGAGCGTCTACGGGAAGCCCGTGCTCGACGTCATCGTCGGCAAGTTCTACATCTCAATCTACTTCGGCCTCCTCGGCTACTTCGCGACCTGGCTCGTCTGCGTCCCGCTCGGGATCGTGAAGGCGATCCGGCACAGGACTTGGCTCGACACGGGGTCGTCGGTCGCCGTCTTCCTCGGGTACGCGACGCCCGGGTTCGTCGCCTGCCTCGTCCTGCTCGTGTACCTGGGCGGGAAGTGGGACCTCGTCCCGCTCGGCGGCTTCCGCCCGCCGCGCGAGGTCTGGGAGTCGCTCTCGTTCTTCGGGCGCGTGAAGGCCCAGCTCCACCACACCGTCGTCCCGATCTTCGGGTACCTGATCACCGGGTTCGCGACGATGACGATCCTCATGAAGAACTCGCTCCTCGAGAACCTGGGCCAGGATTACGTCCGGACGGCGTTCGCGAAGGGGCTCTCGGAGCGGCGCGTGATCTTCGTCCACGCCCTCCGGAACTCGCTGATCCCGATCACGGCCGGGATCGGGCACGCGCTCGGGATCATCTTCGCCGGGAGCTTCCTCATCGAGAACGTCTGCAACATCCCGGGCATGGGGCTCCTCGGGTACACGTCGATCCTCGCCCGCGACTACCCGATCATCATGGGGATCCTCGTCTTCGGCGTCCTGATCCAGCTCGTCGGCAACATCATCTCCGACGTCGTCTGGGCGCTGATCGACCCGCGGATCCGGTTCGGCACGTGAAGGCGACGGCGTGACCGCGGCCTACGCGATCCTCGTCATCGGCTGCGTCGTCGCCTCGGGCTACGTCGTCGCCCACCGGATCCTGCCGGGGATCGCGCGGCGGGTGCTGGCGCTCGCCGGCGCCCGCGTCCACGTGTCGCCGCTCATGGCCAAGCGGATCCGGCGCTTCAAGAGCATAAGGCGCGGCTACTACGCGTTCCTGCTCGTCACGAGCCTGTTCACGGCCTCGCTCTTCCTCGAGCTGCTCGTCAACGACGAGGCGCTCGTGATCCACCGGCGCGGCCGCACCGCCTTCCCGGCCGTTCGCGAGTGGGCGGGAAAGTGGGTGCCGGTCGTCTCGATCCCGCACTTCCTGCCGGGCGACGAGTGGGGGCTGCCGGACCAGGGGCGGATCGACTATCGGAGGTACGATGCCCGCGGGGTCGCCGACCGGATCGCCGCCGAGCAGCGGGCGCGCGACGAGGCGAGCGCGCGCTTCGAGGCCATGGCGCGCCCGGTCGCGCTGAAGCCGCCGGAGCCGCCGCCCGAGCCGCCCGCGGGCGCGAGCCAGGCCGCCCGCGAGCAGCACGAGTTCGACCTCGAGCTCTACGAGATCGAGCTCGCGGACTTCCGGACGAACTACGAGAAGGTGCGGGGCGACCACGAGCGGCGCGTCCTCGAGTACGAGTTCCTCGAGCGCGACCTCGGGGCCCGCGAGGGGATCATCGCGACGCTCCGCGAGCTGCACGCCGAGATGGAGCGCGGCGAGTCGTGGGTCGTCATGCCCTTCTACCCGTACGGGCCGGAGGAGCACATCCTCGACATCGGCGGCGACCCGCCCTACGAGCCGGGTCAGGGCGGGCTGCTGCTCGGGGCGACGGACAACGGCAAGGACGTCTTCGTCCAGCTCGCCTACGGGTTCCGGCTGTCGATCCTGTTCGCGATGCTGGTCGCGGCCGTGGGCGAGACCGTCGGCACGCTCTACGGCGGCATCATGGGCTACTACGGGGGGATGATCGACATCGGGATGCAGCGGTTCGTCGAGATCTGGCAGTCGATCCCGTTCCTCTTCACCCTCATGATCATCGCCTCGATCATCCAGCCGGGGGTGATCAAGCTGGCGCTGCTCCTGATCGTGCTCCGGGCCTGGCTCGGGATCACGTACACGATCCGCGGCGAGTTCTACCGGGAGAAGGCGAAGGACTACGTCCAGGCGGCGATCGCCATGGGGGCGAGCGACTGGAAGGTCATCACCCGCCACATCCTGCCGAACGCCCTCGTGCCCCTCGTCAGCTTCGCGCCGTTCGCGATCGTCGGCTACATCTCGGTGCTCGTGAGCCTCGACTACCTCGGGTTCGGCCTGCCGCCCGGGACGCCGAGCTGGGGCTACCTGCTGAAGCAGGGTCACGAGTACCTGATCTCGTACCCGCACCTGATCGTCGTCCCCTCGATCGCGCTCGCGGCGACGCTCTTCTGCGTCGTCATCATCGGCGAGTCGGTGCGCGAGGCGTTCGATCCGAAGGTCTTCTCGAGGCTCCGCTGACCGCGTGGACGACGGCGCGAAGAAGCTCCTCGAGGTCCGGGATCTCAAGACCGTCTTCGACATCGAGGGCCGGGAGGCGAAGGCCGTCGACGGCGTCAGCTTCGACATCCACGAGGGCGAGGTCTTCGGGCTCGTGGGCGAGTCGGGGAGCGGCAAGTCGGTGACGGCCCTCTCGATCCTGAAGCTCATCCCCGAGCCGCCGGGCAAGGTCGCGGGCGGGAAGGCGCTCTTCCGCGGGAAGGACCTGCTCTCCTTGAGCTACGAGGAGATGCGGGAGATCCGGGGCAAGGACATCTCGATGATCTTCCAGGAGCCGATGACGTCGCTCAACCCCGTGTTCACGATCGGCTTCCAGGTGCGCGAGGCGATCGTCCGGCACAGCCCGAAGATGTCGAAGCCGGAGGCCCAGGCGCGGGCGGTCGAGATGCTGCGGCTGGTCGGCATCCCGGATCCCACGCGGCGGCTCGGCGACTACCCGCACCAGTTCTCGGGCGGCATGCGCCAGCGGGTGATGATCGCCATGGCCCTCGCGCTCGAGCCGGCGCTCCTGATCGCCGACGAGCCGACGACGGCGCTCGACGTCACGATCCAGGCCCAGATCCTCGAGCTCATGCTCTCGGTCAAGCGCAAGGTCGGGAACGCGGCGATCCTCCTGATCACGCACGACCTGGCGGTCGTGGCCGAGACGTGCCGGCGCGTGGCCGTCATGTACGGCGGCAAGATCCAGGAGATCGCGGAGACGCGCGCCCTCTTCAGGAAGCCGCTCCACCCGTACACGAAGGGCCTGCTCGCCTCGATCCCGGGGGCCGAGCGGGCGCCGAAGTCCCGGCTCCAGGCGATCCCCGGGATCGTGCCGTCGATCCTCGACTTCCCGGCCGGCTGCAAGTTCTGCACGCGCTGCCCGGAGAAGGTCGACAGGTGCGAGCAGGTCGAGCCGGACCTGGTCGAGGTCGAGCCGGGCCGGCGCGTGCGCTGTCACGTCGTCGAGGAGGCCCTGGCGAGGCGATGACGCCCCTCGTCGACATCCGCGACCTCAAGGTCCACTTCCCCGTCCACGGCGGCGTCTTCCTGCGCCGGATCGGCGAGGTGAAGGCCGTCGACGGCGTGAGCTTCCACGTCCGCGAGGGCGAGACGCTCGGGCTCGTCGGCGAGTCGGGGTGCGGCAAGAGCACCATCGGGAAGTCGATCGTCAAGGTCGTGAAGCCGACCTCGGGCGAGATCCGGCTCAGGACATCTTCAGGCGATGTCGTCGACCTGGCGCCGCTCACCCGCGGGCAGATGCGGCCGTACCGGCCCGACGTCCAGATGATCTTCCAGGACCCCTACAGCTCGCTGAACCCGCGGCTCACGGTCGGGTCGATCGTCGAGGAGCCGCTGACGATCCACCGCCGCGACCTCTCCCGCTCCGCGCGCGCCGAGCGGGTCGCCTGGCTGCTCGAGAAGGTCGGGCTCCGCGCCGAGCAGGCGGAGCGCTACCCGCACGAGTTCTCGGGCGGCCAGCGCCAGCGGATCGGGATCGCCCGGGCGCTCGCGACGAACCCGAAGTTCATCATCGCCGACGAGCCGGTCTCGGCCCTCGACGTCTCGATCCAGGCCCAGATCCTGAACCTCCTGCTCGACCTCCAGCAGGACCTCGGGCTCACGTACCTCTTCATCGCCCACGACCTCTCGGTCGTCGAGCACGTGAGCGACCGCATCGCCGTCATGTACCTCGGCGACATCGTGGAGGTCGGCCCGGCGCGCGACGTCCACCGGAACCCGCTCCACCCCTACACCCGCGCCCTCCTCTCGGCGGTCCCGCAGCCCGACCCCGACCGCCGCCGCCCCGACCGCATCGTCCTCGGCGGGGAGGTGCCGAGCCCGCTCGCGAAGCCCTCCGGCTGCGGCTTCCGGACGCGCTGCCCCCTGGCCCAGCCGGAGTGCGCGACCGCGAAGCCGCCGCTCGTCGAGGCCGGTCCCGGGAGGCTGATCGCCTGTCCGATCGTCCTGCGCGCAGAGCGTTAGGCGATTCAGCGTAGTGCCGGAGGTCCATTCTGGCGTCGGCCTGTTCAGGTGGGCGTGGAGGCGGCACTACCCGCCGGCGGCTCGGTACCGAATCGACGACGATACCACTCGACGAAACGGAGCTCAGCGGGCAGGAGCGCGACCGCGCGCTCACAGGCCTTCCGTACCTCGGCAGCCGGCATTCGGAGCCAGTGGAGCACGCGCGCGAGGTCGAACCACGCCCATGCTGCGCGCACAGGGGTCGGAGCCAGCGGGATCACACGCCGGATGAGCTCGGCGGCCTCACGGTTCAACTGTCCCCTTGCGTCCGAGTCTCGCGTGCCCATGACGCGTATTCTCCCGGCAAGCTGCATCTTCACCTGGGCCCACTCGTGGAGCGCCCGCGGGTCATCTTGAATGGCCGAACTCACGGAGGCGAAGAGGGCATGCGCCCCTTCGAGGTCGCCCGAGCGCTTGCGCAGGATCGCCAGATCCACAGCCGCTTGCGGTGTCTTCGGCATCGGAGCATGGCCCAGAAGCAGCCGCGCTTCGGCATCGTCCCCCCGATCGAGAAGGGCGCGGGCAAGCGTGAGATAGGCCAGGTGTCGCTGCGTGGCGTCGGACGTCTGCTCCAGGTCCGAGAGCGTGCTCCGGGCGAGGGCTATGTCCCCCGCCCCGGCCGCGTACTCCATGAGCTGAGCCGCGACCGCCCCGGACTGCGGAATGCGCCGACGCGCTTCCGCAAGCCGCGCGAGCGCCCGATCGCGTTCTCCCGTGTGCCAAAGGACCGCTGCCTCCCGCAACGCGTGGAGGGCGACGTAGCCGGGATGGGCCGGAAGGGTAATCCGGAAGTACGTGCGCGCCTCGTCGAAGTCGAATCTCGCCTCCGGAGATCCGTTCTCGCGCATGCGACGGTGGATCTTGGGCACGCCGGTAAGCCACGTCTCGGCCAAACGCAAGCTCTTGAGCAACTCCCCCACCCGCGGATTCCGCGCCGGAACGGGCGGAGGGTGGCTTCCAGGAGCGAGGTGCTCGGCCCTGAGCCCCGGAACCGGGCCGGGGTAGCTGGTGATCTCCAGCCGGTCCGGATAGAGGCCGATTCTCACCGGCTGATGCGAGACATCGTAGCCACGGTGGTAGACGGCATTGACGATCGCCTCCTTGAGCGCCTCGTACGGAAACGCCACAAAGCGCTCGGCCTCCGGCTGGGCCTCGGCCTTCTGGATCACCTCGCCGAAGAGGCTCTCCAGATGTTCCAGGGTCCGGCGTATCTGCTGTGGTAAGGGGCCCTTGAAAGGCCGCACCTCGATGAGGTCACCGCCTGCGTCATCGCGAAAGTGGGCCACGTCGATCCTGGCGCCCGGGAAGTAGCCGTCCGGATCCTCGGCGAAGAAGAGAAGGGCGACATTCCTTGGAGCCTCGCCGCCGTTCAGCGGAGCGGACAGCTTGAGGGCGCGAGCCGAACCGGGAACGTCGATCGGGGCCTGAACGGCGCCGGAACCGACGGCATCGACGAGGAACTGGCCAAGGAGAGCAGCCGAGATGGCCGACAGGGGTACATCGTCACGCCGCCGGTCATCGAAAGACACCTTGGCCGTTAGCTCCAGCAACTGGTTGCGGATCGAGTCCTTGGCCACAACCGTATCACTGCCTATGCGGACGTAGTACTCGCGTGCGGCTCCCTTTCCGCCGTGCTCCGGGGCCTGATAAGGGCGAAGGTCCCCACGCGGAGCCCAAATGATGAGGATCTTGCGCTCCATGTACGTCTCGGGGGCGACGATGGCGGGCTGATACGGCGGGTCGATCCGGTTGCACGCCCCTCGGATCTGCTTCTGGACCTGCCCGACGTCGAGATCATCGAGGCCGTGCGGGGGGAAGACCGGCCTTCCGTCGCGCTCCTCGACGCCGAGCGCGATGTACCCGCCGTTCAGTCCCTGAAGATCGTTGGCGAACGCGCACACGGTCCTGAGAACGGCATCACGGATCGGTTCGGTCCAGGTCTTCTTGAACTCGAGCCGCACCGATTCCACGGCCCTTGCGTGAATCAAGTCGTCCAGCTTTACGGGCAAGAGGTTCATGTTCACCAGACCGCGAAGAACTGACCGGCGCCGGCACCAGCCGCGGGCCCAGCGTTAGCGCCCACGCCCGAGCCGCGCGCTTACGTTCGCGACGAGCGCGGCATGGCGCTCGAAGGTCGTGTCAACCTCGGCTCTTCTACAAGAACGGGTTCCAAACCTCAACGAACCCGCGGCTACAGTCGATCAGTGATCCTCGATGCCCGGTTGGTGCTCACTTCCTCGAGGATCAGGCCCTGGGGACTCCGGGAAGCAGCGGGATCGGGCGGAGGAGGCAAGGGGCCCGCGCCGGCCTCGGGCGTTACCGAAGCGGACCTGCGACCCGTCGCGAAAGCGACGGGGCCGCGCGATCTCGCGCGGCCCGTTGGCCTTCCGTGCACTCGGATCCGGCTTGGGAGCCAGGCGTCGCTACCTCACCTGCGGCTCCTTCGGCTCCCGCGCGTGCGGGGCGCCCGGCGGGGCCTCGGCCGGCTTCTCGACGGCCTTCGGGGCGAACTTGACCGCGAAGTACGCGTACTCCTCGTACCTGGCCGGGTCGTCCCCGAGCTTGCGCAGGACCTCGTAGACGCCGCGCTGGAGCTGGATGTCGTCCTCGAGGTCGAGCGCGAACTCCTTCCCCTGGTCGTCCTGCGCCAGGCGCCGGAGCTGGTTGCGCACGACCTTGCGGACCTGGTCCGGCTCGAGCTTCGTCTGGAGCGACTTGAACCACTCGTCGAAGCCCGGGTAGCGCGACTCGTCGAAGTCGTCGAACATCGCGAGCTTGAGCGCCAGCTCCTTGTGCTCGCGCCAGATCCCGCGCACGTAGGCGTCCACCTGCGAGATCGTCTCGCCGCCCGGCTCGACCTCGGCCGACTTGAGCTCGAGGAGCCGGTCCACCTCCTGGATGAGCCAGGCGGGGTCGGTGTCCGCCTCGGTCACGATGTCCGGCTCGACGCCGCCCTTGCCGGTCTTCTCGTCGCGGTGGATCGAGCGCCCGCTCGGGAGGTAGTACTTCGCGATCGTCAGGCGCAGGGTCGACTTCTCGCCCGTCGCCTTCACCTGCATGAGCTGCTGGACCGAGCCCTTGCCGAAGGTCGTCTCGCCGACGAGCGTCGCCCGCTTGTGGTCCTGGAGGGCGCCGGCGACGATCTCGCTCGCGCTCGCGCTCGCCTTGTTCACGAGGACGACGACCGGGTAGTCGGGGTGGGTGAAGTCGTCCTTCGTCTTGAAGTCGCGGCGCGGGGCGATGGCCTTGTTGCGGCCCTCGCTGTAGACGATGAGCCGGTCGTCCTTCAGGAACTTGTCGGCGATCTCGACCGCCGCCGAGAGCAGCCCGCCCGGGTTGGCGCGGAGGTCGAAGACGAGGGAGCGCATCCCCTGCGCCTCGAGCTCCTTGAGCGCGCCCTCGACCTCCTCGACCGCCGTCTGCCCGAACTGCGAGAGCGAGACGTAGCCGATCTTGCCGGGCAGCATGGCGTAGTGGACGCTCTGGAGCTGGATCTCGGCGCGGGTGAGCGTGAACTCCTTCTCCTTCTGCCAGCCGCGCCGGTAGACCTTGATCTTGACGTCGGTGCCGGCCTCGCCCTTGAGCTTGGCGACCAGCTCCTCGACGGTCTTGCCGAACGTGGACTCGCCCTCGACCTCGATGATCTTGTCGAGCGAGCGCAGGCCCTTCTTGTAGGCCGGGCCGCTGTAGATCGGCCGGATGATGGTCAGGACCTTGTCCTTCGGGTCCATGGAGACGACCGCGCCGATCCCGGCGTACTTGCCGTCCATGGTCTCCTTGAACTCCTTCGTCTCCTTCTCGGTCATGTAGGACGAGAAGGGGTCGAGGCTCGAGACCATGCCCTTGGCGGCCTCGTCGACGAGGGTCTTGGTGTCCGTCTTCTCGCCGTCCTCGACGTAGTACGTCCGGATGTTGCGGAGGAGCTCGTCCAGGAGCTGGAACTCGGGCGAGAGGCCCGACGCGCCCGCGTCCGCGGCCTGCTTCTTCGCCTTCTTCAGCTCCTCCTCGAGCTCCTTGATCTTCTTCTCCTGGAACTGGATCGCCTCGTCCTTCTCGAGGCCGGCGAACTTCTTCTGGGCCTCGATCAGCTCCTCCTGGTAGAGGAGGGCGGCCGCGCGCTTGCCGCGCTCGGTCGGCTCGAGCTTGAGCTCGGCCAGGACGTGCTTCGCCGCCTGGACGTTGCCGAGCTCGCCGAGCGCGAGCGCCGCCGCGGCGCGCACGTCCCAGTCGTCGCTCGAGAGGAACTCCTTCACCTGGCGCTCGGCCGAGGCCTCGCGGCCCTTGTCGCGGAGGACCTTGAGGGCGGCGATCTTGACCATCGGGTCCGCGACCCGGTCGACCGCGGCCTTGAGGCCCTTGACGTCGTCCTTCGTCGACGCGTGGAGGCCGATCATGTCGGCCGCCATGCGCGCCGCCTCGGGGTCGTCGCCGTTCTTCACGATCTCGACCAGGGCCGGGAAGGCCGCCGCCTTCTCGCGGTTCGCGAGCAGGTAGCGAGCGAGCCCGAGCTTCGCCCGGGGGGAGACCGCCGGGTCGGCGATCCGCTTGCGCGCGGGCTCGAGGCCCTCGGTCCCGAGGGCGTCGAGGTCGCGAGAGAGCGCGAACACCTGGGCGGGCTGGTCCGCGGCCTCCATCGAGGAGACGATGTCGGCGAGGCGCGCATCGGCGTCGTCGGCCCGGACGACGGGGAGGACCGAGGAGGCGGCGAGCCCCAGGATGAGGGCCGCCGCGGCGACGGCGGAGATGGCGGCCCGGCTCCGCATCCGGCGCGGACCGTGCTCCTGCGGGCGCAAGGACGACGACGGCATGGGCGACCTCACTCTCTCGGCGACTGCGGGGGTGTGGGGGTGGGGGTGGATGGTTGCGGACCTCCATGGGTCGATACGACCGGCGGGCGCACGGCGTTTGGCGGGCCGCGCGCCCGCAACCCGAACTATAGCCCCGGGGTTGGACGGGCGCAACCGCAAGGCGGCCTCGACCGCCCGGCCCCGCCTAGAAGTGTATGTCTCGGAAGATGTCGTGGTACCCGCGCCACTCGCGAAGCGTCACGCGCGGCGGCGCCCCCTTGCCCTCGTACTCGATGAACGCGTAGGCGAAGCGCGACATCAGGCCGAAGCTGCCGAGGTCGAGCGAGAGGGTGCTCGTCCACGACCCGGTGTTGATGTACTGGGTGTTGTCCTCGAAGCGCCGGAGGCGCGGAACGTGCGTGTGCCCGAGCAGGAGCGTGTGCACGCCCGGGCTGTCCTTCAGGATCTTCCGCACCTTGTGCTCGAGGTTCGGGTAGACGCGGGCCTCGCGCAGCATGTGGAACGTCTGGCGGAGGCGCGAGCGCAGGTGCCGCCAGCGGAGCCGCGTCTTCACGAAGTAGAAGACGCTCAGGGCGGCGAGCTTCAGGGCGAAGATCGGGTCGAAGATGAGCGCCCGCACGAAGTACGCCCAGAACGGGTGGACCTTGTCGATGTACGGACGCTGCTGCTTCAGCCGCGTGATCACGTTGATGATGAAGATGCTGCCCCAGGGGAGGTTGAGGATGGGCTCGCCGGCGCCGTTCGTGATGAAGGCGTCGCGGAAGTCGTGCGAGTGCATGATCTCGAACTGCATCCCGTGGTGGACCTGGATGCCGTCGAACTGGTAGAAGTCGCGGTCGCAGATGAAGCGCAGGCGCGGGTCCGTGCGCCCCCCGCAGAGCTCCTCGCAGAAGCGCTCCTGGACCTTCGGGAAGACCCACTCGAAGTCGTGGTTCCCGGGAAGGACCGTGATCCGCTTCTTCGGCCGCGAGAGGAACTCGCGAAGCGCCCGGTGGACGCGCGGGTGCCCGGCGATGCAGGCCTCGAGCTTGCGGACGGCGACCTTCTCCGTGACCTTGTCCGGGAACTCGCCATCCACCTTCACCTGGAGGAAGTCGTAGATGTCCCCGTTGACGATGAGCTCGACGTCCTCGTCCTCGTAGTAGTCGGTCGAGTAGAAGTGGAGGAACTCGCAGAGCTTGTCGTCGGCGAAGAAGCTCTCCCAGGGGTTCAGGTCGCCCGGCGCCTGGCCCGACCCCATGTGGAGATCGCTGACGACGATCTTGTACTTCCGCCCCATGGTCCTCCGGCGCTAAAGGACCCGCTGCTTTCTTATAGCATTCGACGCTTTTGCACGCATGGCGAGGCGGTGATAGAATCGGTCCGTTTCCCGTTCCTTCGAGGGAGGAGACCTTACCCATGGCCGAGCCCGCTGACGGTCGGTCGGGTCCGGCGCGCCCGCGGGCGGGCGACACGGCGCCGGCCAAGCCGCCGCCCGTGCCGACGCGGCCGCGCCCCGTCGCCGGAGCGCCGACCGAGCGTCTGGCCACGCCCCCGGGCGGGCGCGATCGGACGCAACCCCCGGCGCCGCCTCAGGCCGAGGCGCCGGCCCCGGTCCGGGCGCAGCCGCCGGCGCGGGGCGGCCCGGCCCCGGCGGGCGGCGAAGCCGAGGCCGGCATCGCCGGCTCGGCGACCGAGCGCGAGCGCACGGATGGCGCGGCCGGGGGCCGCTCCGGCGTCGCCGGCGAGGCCGCGGCCGCCGCCCTCGAGATCCGGCCGCCGGCGCTCGAGTTCGAGGCCCTCGTCCGGGCGCGGGCCGACCTCGCCGCGAAGCTCGCCGCCGCCCCCAACCCCTCGGGCGTCCGCCTCCCCCGCCCCGACCTCTTCGCCGCCGCGCTCGACGCCGGGCTCAAGAGGATCCGCGAGGCCGAGGACCGGTCGGGCGCGGAGGGCACGGCTTGACGACCGTCGGAGCGGAAGGGCGCCCCCCCATCCTCGCCACCCCTGTGACGGAAAGAGCCGCCGGATGATCCTCAAGCGCTTGCGGGCCCGCGGTTTCATGCGTTACGAGGCCCTCGACCTGGACGACCTGCCCGAGAAGGGCGTCATCGCCATCCAGGGGGAGAACGAGTCGGGCAAGACGACGATCGGCGAGTGCATCGCCTTCGCGCTCTTCGGCGAGACCGTGAAGACGCGCGACACGGACATCTCCCAGGTCGTCAACTGGAGCGCCGAGTCGGCCGAGGTGGCGGCCGAGTTCGAGGTCGGCGGGGAGCGCTACCGGGTCGAGCGGCGGGTCGAGCGGGCGACGGGGCGGCACGACGCCTCGCTCGTCGACGCCGGCTCGGACGAGCCCCTGGCCCAGGGTCCGGCGGCCGTCGCCCGGGCCATCCGCGAGCTCACCGGCCTCACCTTCGCCGAGTTCCGGTACTCGTTCTACCTCGCCCAGCAGGAGCTCGGGCTCGTCCGGCGGGACGGCGCCGGGAACGGCGAGGGCGGGGCCAGGCGGGCCCTCCACGACATGATCGGCGTCTCGACCCTCGAGCGGGCGGCCGGGCTCGCGCGAAGGGACGGCGCCGCGAGGCGCGAGGCCCTGGCCGAGGCCGAGCGCGAGCTCGCGGTCACGAAGTCGCTCCTCGCCGGCCACCGCGCCCCGTCGGACGAGGTCGAGGCCCTCGAGCGCGAGGCCGACGACGTCTCCCGGGTGAAGGAGCGCGCGTCGCGGCGCCAGCCCGAGCTCGCGGCGACGGCCGCGGCGCTCCGCGAGGCGCTCGCCGCCCGCGACGAGGCCGGGCGGTCGTTCGCCCGCTTCGAGGCCGCGGTCGTCGACGCGCGCGCGGCGCGGGCCGAGGCGGAGTGCGAGAGCGACCTCGACCGGCTCGCGGCCTCGATCGACGCCGAGACGAGGCGGCTCCGGGGCGAGCTCGAGCACGAGAAGCGGCTCGCCACCGACACGCGCGCCCGCGTGGACCGCCTGATCCAGTACCAGGCGAAGATGGTCGAGCTCGAGGCCCGCATCGACCTCTACAAGGGCGAGGTCCGCCGCGCCCTGGAGGAGCCGAAGATCGACGCGAGCGACGTCGCCGAGCTCGAGGCGGTCGCCGTCCCGCGGACGCCGGCGGTCGCCCTGAAGATCGCGCGGGTCCGGGCCGACCGGGTGCGCCGCGACGCGCGCCGGGGCGGGGTCCTCGCCCTCCTCTGCTTCGCCGCCGCCGCCTTCGCCGGGGTCACGGCCTGGAAGATCGGCGGCGTCCGGCAGCTCGTCCAGATCGTCCAGGGCGCGCTCAAGGGCGAGAAGGCGGACGCGGCCGGCCTCTACCTCCAGGTCTGGACGTACGAGGTCCCGAAGATCTTCGTCGTCGCCGGGTTGACGATCCTCGCCATCGTCGGCGCCGTCCTCGGGATCGTCGCCATCGGCCGCTGGCTCAAGCGTCGCGAGGCGCGGCAGCTCATCGAGGGCTCGATCGCGCGCCTCGCCGAGGAGGTGAAGGCGCTCGAGCAGGAGCGCGGGCGCCTCCAGGACCTCGACCCGCGCCGCCCGGTGAAGCTCGCCGAGCGGGCGAAGGACCTGAAGAACCAGGCCTTCCACGAGCAGGTGGACAAGATCCGCGAGCAGTGGAACGACTTCTTCTCGAGCGAGATCCCGCGCGAGGAGCAGCTCGCGCACGAGCGCCAGCGCGAGGCCCAGCTCAGGGCCGAGAGCGTCGCCCTCGAGGAGCGGCTCGCGCGCCTCGATCGGCTCCGGCGCGAGGCGCAGGACCCGGGGAAGGAGCCCGCCGGCGCACCGGAGGCGGACGAGCCGTCGAAGGTCGAGCCCGTGCCCATCCCGGACGACCTGGACCCGATCGAGGAGCGCGTGCGGCGGCGGCGCGAGGCGCTCGAGGCGGCGCGCCGCGAGCGGCGCGAGGCCGCCCGCGAGCTCGGCGGGCGGAGGGCGCTGCCGGGCGAGGCGCGCCCGGCGGCCGAGGCCGTGAAGCGCGCGGTGACGACGGTCGCGCGGTCGGTCGAGCCCGCCGACCCGAAGGAGGCGCAGGCGCGGCAGGCGTACTTCCGCGAGTCGCAGCTCGACCGCCTGGCCGAGGAGGCGCCCGAGCTCGAGCCGGCGGCCCTGCGCGAGCGGCTCGCGCGCGAGGAGGAGGCCCTGCGGAAGGTCCTGCCGCCGGCCGAGGCCCTGGTCGAGCGGCTCCGCACCGTCGAGGAGGAGATCGGGGCCGAGCGCGGCTCGGCGGCCGCCGCCGAGGTGCGGGAGAGGGGCGTCGAGTCGGCCCTCGCCGAGGCGCGCGGGCGGCGCCGGCGGGCGGCCGAGCTGCTCGAGAAGGCGGACGCGCTCGAGGAGAAGGTCGAGCCCATCCGGCGCGAGATCGACGTCCTCGACCTCGCGGCGGCGCTGCTCTCGGAGGCGGCCGCGGGCCTCAGGGCGCGCCTCGGCCCGGTGCTCGCGCGCTACGCCGAGGGGGCGCTGCCGCTCATCACGAACGGGCGCTACCGCAGGGTCCGGGTGTCGCCGGACCTCGACATCCGCGTCTACTCGCCCGAGAAGAACGACTTCGTGCCGCTCGGCGACCTGAGCCTGGGCGCGGCCGACCAGCTCCTCCTGGCGCTCCGGCTGGCGCTCGCCCGGGCGCTCGCGGGGGCGAAGGGCAAGGCGGAGGAGCGCCAGTTCCTCTTCTTCGACGAGCCGACGGCCTCCTTCGACGAGGAGCGGGCCGAGAAGTTCCTGGGGCTCCTGAAGGAGCACGCGGACCGGTTCGCGCAGGTGTTCATCGTGTCGCATCTCAAGCACGAGGACGGGTTCGAGCGCGTGATCGAGACGGCGCTCGACCGCCGGATCCTCAAGGTGGGATGAGGTGGGGCGAGGCGGCTCGCCTCAAACTTTGGGCTACGTCCACGTATACTATGGCGGCGGCAAGGGGAAGACGACCTGCGCGATCGGCCTCGCCGTGCGCGCCGCCGGGGCCGGGATGCGGGTCGCCTTCATCCAGTTCGACAAGGGCTTCGACCCGGCGCGCGGCGAGCATTACTCGGAGCGGAAGGTCCTGCGAAAGATCCCCGAGATCGCGCTGATCCCGACGGGCTGCGAGCGCATCCGCGAGGACGGCTCCTTCCGCTTCGGCGTCACGGACGAGGACCTCGCCGAGGCCCGGCGGGGGCTCCTGGAGGCCCGGCGGGCGATCGAGGCGACGGAGCCCGCCCACGACCTCGTCATCCTGGACGAGGCCCTGGGCGCGCTCGCCTACGGGCTCGTCCTGGAGAAGGACGTCGTCTCGCTCCTCGACCTCCACGCGGCCCTCGGCAAGCGCCAGGAGCTCGTCCTCACGGGGCACAAGCTCCCGGAGAGCGTCCTCGACAGGGCGGACCTGGTGACGCAGATGAAGAAGACCAAGCATTACTTCGACCGGGGCGTGCCGGCCCGGGTCGGCATCGAGTTCTGAGAGGCCGGGAGCGGAAGGTCCGGACGGTTCCCCTTTTTTGAACAGAGGTTCGTGAACATGGCCGAGCAAGCGAATCAGGTCACCGCCGGCGAGCGCGTGAAGATCGAGCGCCTGGGCGCGACGGCCGCGAAGGTGCGCGGCGAGCTCCGGAAGAAGATCGTCGGCCTCGACCTCGTGGTCGAGCAGATGCTGATGGCCATCTTCGCCGGCGGCCACTCGCTCCTCGTCGGCGTCCCGGGGCTCGCGAAGACGCTCCTCATCTCGTCGCTGGCCGAGATCCTGTCGCTCAAGTTCCGGCGCATCCAGTTCACGCCGGACCTCATGCCCTCGGACATCACGGGGACGGAGGTCATCGCCCAGGACCGCGAGACCGGCAAGCGCGTCTTCCAGTTCGTCCCCGGGCCGATCTTCGCCCACCTCGTCCTCGCCGACGAGATCAACCGGACGCCGCCGAAGACGCAGGCCGCGCTCATGGAGGCGATGGAGGAGCGGCAGGTGACGTCGGCCGGGAAGAAGTTCCCGCTCGAGCCGCCGTTCCACGTGCTCGCGACCCAGAACCCGATCGAGCAGGAGGGCACCTACCCGCTGCCGATCGCCCAGCTCGACCGCTTCATGTTCGAGCTCCGCGTCGACTACCCGTCCTTCGAGGAGGAGTACAAGATCGCGGCCCTGACGACGTCGGCCTACAAGGCCGAGCTCTCGCCGCTCATCGCCCGCGAGGAGATCCTCGACCTCCAGGCGATCGTGAAGAAGCTGCCGGTCTCCGAGACGGTGATCCGCTACGCCGCCCAGATCGTGCGCCACACGCGCGTCCAGTCGGACTCGGCCCCGAAGTTCATCCGCGACTGGCTGCTCTGGGGCGTCGGGCCGCGGGGCGGGCAGTTCCTGATCCTGGCCGCGAAGGCGCGGGCCATGCTGGAGGGGCGGGCGACCGTCGAGCCGGCGGACATCCGCGCGGTCGCGCACCCCGTGCTCCGGCACCGGATCATCTCGAGCTACTACGCCGAGGCGGAGGGGATCACGCCCGACCGCATCGTCGCGAAGCTCCTCGAGGTGGTCCCGGCTCCGGACGCGAGGATCGGGGTCGGCGCGGGCGTGTAGGACGCGCCCGGCGCCGTCCTGCCGCCCACCGCCCGCCCGCTCCGCCGCCGTGCCGCTCATCTCGCTCCACAAGGTCGAGAAGGGCTTCGCGGGCGTCCCCTGCCTCGCGGACCTGACCTGCGCGCTCGAGCCCGGCGAGAAGGTCGGGCTCGTCGGGCCGAACGGCTCGGGCAAGACGACGCTCCTGCGCGTGCTGGCGGGCGAGCTCGAGGTCGAGTCGGGGACGGTCGCGATCGCGCGCGGGGCGCGTCTCGGTTACCTGCCGCAGCGGCCCGAGCCGCCGCCCGGGAAGACGGTCCGGGAGTGGGTCGTCGAGAGCGCCCGCGAGGACGATCCGGCGCACGCCCTCGAGACGCCGGAGGAGCGGGAGCGGCGCGCCGTCGAGATGCTGACGCGCCTCGGCTTCCGGCGCGAGCAGCTCGACGTCGAGGCGGCGCGCCTCTCGGGCGGCGAGAAGAGCCGGGCCGGGCTCGCGCGCGTGCTCCGCCTCGACCCCGACGTCCTGCTCCTCGACGAGCCCACGAACCACCTCGACCTCTCGGCCCTCGAGTGGCTCGAGGACCGGCTCGCGCGCTGGCGCCGCGCCGCCATCGTCGTCTCGCACGACCGCTACTTCCTCGACCGGGTGGTGACGCGCATCTTCGCCCTGGAGCACGGCGCGGTCGAGGCGTACCGCGGCGATTACACCCGGTACGCCCGCCTGCGCGAGGAGCGGCGCGCGCGCGCCGACAAGGAGCAGGCGCAGCACGAGGCGTTCGTCGAGAAGCAGCGCGAGTTCATCCGCCGCTTCGGCGCCGGCCAGCGCTCGAAGGAGGCGAAGGGGCGCGAGAAGCGGCTCGAGCGCTACATCGCCGAGAAGGAGGCCGGGGGCCCGGCCGGGCCGCCGCGCGACCGGACGTTCAGCTTCGGCTTCGAGGCGGGGCGGCGCTCGGGCGACGAGGTCCTGGCGGCGCGGCGCCTCGGGCACGTCTACCCGCCCGCGGACGGGGCGCCGGCGCGGCCCCTGTTCGGCGACCTCGACCTCGACATCCGGCGCGGCGAGCGGGTCGGCGTCATCGGGCCGAACGGCAGCGGCAAGACGACGTTCTTCCGCATCGTCGTCGGCGAGATGGCCCCGCAGGCGGGCGAGGCGCGGCGCGGCGCGGCCCTCGACGTCGGCTACTACCGGCAGGAGGGCGAGGACCTGGACCCGGAGAAGAGCATCCTCTCCCTCGTCCACGACGCCGCCCCGCGCGAGGACCTGGTGACGATCCGCTCGGTGTGCGGCCGCTTCGGCTTCCGCGACGACGAGCAGGAGAAGCGGATCGGGACGCTCTCGGGCGGCGAGCGCGCGCGCGTCTCGCTCGCGAAGCTGTTCCTCAAGCGGCCGAACTTCCTCGTCCTCGACGAGCCGACGAACCACCTGGACCTGCCGGCGCGCGAGGCGCTCGAGGAGGCGCTCGATGACTACGACGGCACGATCCTCGCGATCTCGCACGACCGCTACTTCCTCGACCGGATCGTCGAGAAGGTCGTGGCCTTCGGCGCCGGCCCGACGCCGAGGACGCTCATCGGCAACTACACGGAGTGCCGGCCGAAGCTGCGCGAGCTCTACGCCCCGGCCGAGCCCGCGGGCCCGAAGGCGGCGGCCGGCCCGGCGGCGGCGGCGGCGGCGACGACGGCGACCGCAGGCGCCGGCGCCCCGGCGGCGCCGCCCCGGCCCCAGCGGGTGAAGAAGAAGCACACCTTCGAGCAGCTCGAGGCCAAGATCCTGGCCGCCGAGGCGCGGGTGAAGGAGCTCGAGGCCGCGATGGCCGCGCCCGAGAACGCCCGCGACCACGTGAAGCTGAAGCAGGTGGCGGCGGACTTCGAGCGCACGAAGGCCGAGCTCCCGGAGCTCTACGCCGAGTGGGAGGTGTGGGCCGAGGAGCTGTCCCGGTGAGGCTCCTCGACCGCGTCCTCGACGAGTACGTCGCCCTCGAGCGCCGCGTCCAGCCCGTCGCGAGCGGCGCCTGTGCCCCGCAGTGCGCGACCTGCCGGGACACCTGCTGCGCGGCGAGGTACTGCGAGGAGTCCTGGACCGCGCCCTGGCTCGTGGCCATCCACCAGCGGGCGGGCGGCGCCAGCCGGCGCGAGGTCGGGCGCGGTCATCGCCCGCTCGAGGGGCACCTCGCGACCGACGGGTGCCGGCTCCGGTTCGGCCGCCCGCCCGTGTGCTACGAGTATGCGTGCCACGATGTCCTTTACGCGCTACCCGCCCACCGGCGAAAATACCTCTTTCGGGTGATCTCGCACGTCATGAGCTTTGCCGGTGAAGAGGCCCTGCCGGGGACGCACCTGGTCGAGGTCCAGGACCTCCGCGCCCTGACGCGGTCGCGCCTGCGCCGCCTGGTCCGGCGGATCGCGCTCGCCGGCCGCATCTTCGATGCCGCCTTGCGGCTGTTCGCGCGCCCGGACGAGCCGGGCGACCCCTCGGACTGGGCCGTCGTCCGCCGCCATTTCCCGACCACCGGCTACCGTCTCTCGGAGGTGCCGTCCGTGAAGCCCCTCAAGACCCCGGCCCCGAGGCCGGCCTCGAAGCTCCAGCTCCTGCCCGTCGTGCGTCTGGTGGCGGTCGCCGCCGCGGCGCTCCTGCTCGCGCTCTCGGCGAGCGCCTGCGGCCCGACGTTCCGCCACGGCCTCGACTCGCCGGCGGTGCCGACGCACCAGGACCCGGCGGGGTTCCGGATCGACGCCCGGCCGGAGGCGCCGCTCTACACCCTGAACGTCGAGGTGAAGAACGACGGCGCCGGCGACCTGAGGATCGACTGGCGACGGGCGCGCTTCGTCGACCCGGAAGGGCGCGAGCACGCCGTCTTCGTGTGGACGAAGAAGGGGGACCCGCACACCCTCGCCCACCTCGAGTCGGGGCCGGCGATGCTCGTCGTGCCGCCCGGCCAGGCCGTGAAGCTCTACGTCCACGCCCAGGACGCCGTCGTCCTGGGCGATGCGCGCGGGACGCGGGCCTCGCGCCTGCCGCAGCTCCCGGACGAGGACCTGACGGGAAAGACGGTCGGCCTCGACCTCCCGATCGAGTCCCCGCCCGTGCCGCCGCGGCACCTGGCCCTCCGCTTCGCCCTGCGGAGCGAGGCCGCGTCGAAGTGAGGTCGCCGCGCCGCCGGTGCGGTCCCGCCGCGGCGGCGCTCCGGCTGCTCGCGGCCCTCGGCCTCGCCGGCATCGCCACGGGCTGCGGCGGCCCGGAGTTCCGCCACGAGGTCGCCGCACCGAAGATGCCGGGGGCCATGATCGACGGGCGCGGCGTCTACTACGACCGCGAGGCGCCCTTCGAGATCGGGTTCGAGATCGTGGCGCCGCTCCACACGTTCCTCGTCGCCGTCCGCAACGGCTCGGACCGCACGCTCGAGGTCGACGCGTCGCGGGCGCGCTTCGTCGGGCCCGACCGGCGCCGGAGCGAGGTCGCGGCCTGGGCGGCGCGCCCGATCGGCCTGCCGGCCATCGAGGCCCCGCCCGGGACGCTCGAGGCCCTGGTCCGGCCCGCGCCCGTCTTCCGCGTTCCGCCGCACTCCACGGTCGAGGTGTACGTCCACTCGCGCGAGGGCTTCGAGAGGTCGGGCGAGCGCGTCGCCCTGAAGCCGCAGCTTCCCGACGAGGACCTGGCGGGGCGCGAGGCCGGGCTCGACCTCCCGGTCGAGGCGCCGGGCGAGGCGGGGTTCAGGTCGCGCTACGTCGAGCTCCGCTTCGAGCTGCGGAGCCCGGGGGCGGAGGATTGAGCGCCCCGGGCGGCCGGGCCCGGCGTCGCCGTCGGCGCCGCCTCGTGCTCGGCGCCTTCGCCCTCGTCGCGGCCGCCACGATCTCGCTCGCCGCCGCCTCCGGCGGCTGCTACTACGCCCACGTCGGCTTCGGCCAGGCGCGGGTGCTCGTCGGCCGCGAGCCGATCGAGGACGTGATCGCCCGGGGCGAGCGCTCGCCCGAGGACCTGGCGAAGCTCGCGCTCGTGCTCGCGGCGCGCGAGTACGCGGAGGGCGAGCTCGGGTTCGCCCGGACGGAGAGCTACACGACGTTCTTCGACACCGGCGACCGGCCGGTCGCCTGGAACGTGACGGCCTGCGAGGCCCTCGCCTTCCGGCCGTACACGTGGACCTTCCCGTTCGTCGGCGAGGCGCCGTACAAGGGCTTCTTCGCTCTCGAGGACGCGCGCGACGAGGCGGCGCGCCTCGAGGGCGAGGGCTACGAGACGCTCGTGAGCCCGGTCTCGGCCTACAGCACGCTCGGCTGGTTCTCGGACCCCCTCTTCTCGTCCATGCTCGCCTACGACGAGGCCGACCTCGTCAACACCGTCATCCACGAGCTCGCGCACGCGACCGTGTTCAGGCCGGGCGACGCGACCTTCAACGAGAGCGTGGCGACGTTCCTGGGCGACGAGGGCGGCACGCGCTTCCTCGCCGGGCGCTTCGGGAAGGACTCCCCGCAGGCGCGGCGCGCCGGCCTGCGGCGGGCGGACGAGGCGCTCTTCACCTCGCTCATCGACTCGCTCCACGCCGAGCTCGACGCGCTCTACCGGAGCGACCTCCCGGAGGCCGAGAAGCGGTCGCGGCGCGAGGCGATCCTGATCGCGGCCAGGGCCGACTACGCGGTCCTTGCGCCGCGCTTCAAGGCGGGCGGATTCCCGGGGTTCGAGCGCCGGCCGCTCAACAACGCGACGATCCTCGGCTACCGGCGCTACCACACGGACCAGGGCGTCTTCCGCGACGTGCTCGCGCTCTGGGGCGGCGACCTCGGGCGGGCGATCGGCGTCTTCCGCGCCGCGGCGGAGGAGCCGGAGCCGCTCGCCCACCTCGCCCGCTGGGTCGCGCAAGAGCGGGCGCGCCAGGCGCCTGCGAAAAATCCCTAAAATCAGGCGAAAACGTGTCGGACCCCCGTGGTAGGCTCCCCGGGAGACCACCGGAGGGTCGATCATGTCCGCGCACGCCACGCTGCTGAGCGCCGCTTTCCAGGGGATCGAGGGGCTCCTCGTCGAGATCGAGGTCGACGTCGGGAGCGGGCTGCCGCAGGTCGTCCTGCTCGGGCTGCCGGACACGGCGGTGCGCGAGGCGCGCGACCGCGTGCGGGCGGCGCTCCGCAACGAGGGCTACGAGTTCCCGCCGCGCAAGGTCACGGTCAACCTCGCGCCCGCGTCCGTGCGCAAGGAGGGTCCGCTCTACGACCTGCCGATCGCGCTCGGGATCCTGGCCGCGACCGGGCAGCTCGGCCTGGACGCCGGGACGCGGCTCGAGGGATGGGCGGCGGTCGGCGAGCTCTCGCTCGACGGGCGGACGCGGCCGGTGCGCGGGATCCTGCCCATGGCGCTGGCGGCGCGGGCGCGCGGGCTGCGCGGGATCCTCGTCCCGCGGGCGAACGCATCCGAGGCGGCGCTCGTGAAGGGCCTCGACGTCGTGCCGGTCGCCCGTCTCTCCGAGGCGGTCGGGCACGTGACGGGCGCGCTCGCCCTCGAGCGGGCGAGCCCGCCGGTCCTCGACGACGGGCCGCGGGGCGAGGCGGAAGCGCCGTCGCCGGACGGCGACGTCCTCGACCTCGCGGACGTCCGCGGGCAGGAGCTGGCGAAGGCGGCGCTCGAGGTCGCGGCGGCGGGCGGGCACAACGTCATCTTCACGGGGCCGCCCGGGACGGGGAAGACGATGCTCGCCCGGCGGCTGCCCGGACTCCTGCCGCCGCTCCAGGCGGACGAGGCCCTCGAGGTCACGCGCATCTGGAGCGTCGCCGGGCTCCTCCGGCCGGACGAGCCGCTCGTGCGGCGGCGGCCGTTCCGGGCGCCGCACCACACGGTGAGCGACGCCGGGCTCATAGGCGGCGGCCCGCACCCGCGCCCGGGGGAGATCAGCCTCGCGCACCGCGGGGTCCTCTTCCTCGACGAGCTGACGGAGTTCGGGCGGCGGACGCTCGAGACGCTCCGCCAGCCGCTCGAGGAGGGGCGGGTCCGGGTCGGACGCGCCCAGGGCACGCTCGAGTTCCCGGCCGAGTGCCTGTGCGTCGGCGCCTACAACCCCTGCCCGTGCGGCTTCCACGGCCACGCGCGCCGCCCCTGCGCGTGCGGGGAGCTCGCCCGGGCGCGGTACCTTTCGCGGCTCTCGGGGCCGCTCCTCGACCGGTTCGACATCCACGTGGCCCTCCAGCCCGTCCGCCCGGAGGACCTGGCCGGGCCGCCGCGCGGGCCGACCACGGGCGAGGTCCGGGCGCGGGTCGAGGGCGCGCGGGCGATGCAGGCCGGGCGCTGCGGCGGGCGGCGGCGCCGCCTCAACGCCGACCTCGGCGGGCGGGCGCTCCGGGCGGCGTGCCGCATGGGGGCGGAGGCGGAGCGGCTGCTGCAGAGGACGGCGGAGGTCCACGCCCTCTCGGCCCGGGCCCAGACGCGGCTCGCGCGCGTCGCCCGGAGCATCGCCGACCTCGAGGGGGCCGAGGCGGTCGAGACGCGGCACGTGGCGCTGGCGGCGCAGATGCACGCGCCCGAGCGCGCGCCCCCGGGCGGCGGCGTCGCCCGGGAAGCCGCGCGGGAGGCGCGGATCCTTGACAGGAGGGTCGCGCCGGCCCTAGGATGACGCGTTTGCGGAACCGGCGGCGGCCGGGGCCCGGGCGATCGTAGAGGTCCCCTCATGGCGTATCGGGTGGCGGTGGTCGGCGCGACCGGGGCGGTCGGCGTCGAGATGGTGAAGGTCCTCGAGCGGCGGGGCTTCCCGGTCGCGAAGCTCGGCCTCTTCGCCTCGGCGCGCTCGGCCGGCAAGACCCTCCCGTTCCGGGGCGAGGCCCACGCGGTCGAGGTCGCGACGGCGGCGGCGCTCGCGGGCTTCGACCTCGCGCTCTTCAGCGCCGGCAGCTCGATCTCGAAGGAGCTGGCCTTTGGGGCGGCGCGGACGGGGGCGCTCGTCGTCGACAACTCGAGCGCCTTCCGCATGGACGCCGACGTCCCGCTCGTCGTCCCCGAGGTCAACCCGGAGGCGGCGCGCACGCACCGGGGCGTCATCGCGAACCCGAACTGCACGACGATCGTCGCCCTGCTGGCCGTCGCCCCTCTCCACCGGGCGGCCCGGGTCGAGCGGTTCACGGCGGCGTCGTACCAGGCCGCGTCGGGGGCGGGCGCGCAGGCCATGCTCGAGCTCGAGGACCAGACCCGCGACATCCTCGAGGGACGGCCGGCGCGGCCGGCCAGGGCGCTGCCGCAGCGGCTCGCCTTCAACGTGTTCCCGCACGTCGACGTCTTCCTCGACGACGGGTACACGAAGGAGGAGGCGAAGATGCGAAACGAGACGCGGAAGATCCTCGGCGACCCGACCATCCGCGTCTCGGCGACGTGCGTCCGGGTGCCGGTGCTGCGCGCCCACTCGGTCGCCCTCCACGTCGAGACCGCGCGCAAGCTCGCGGCCGCGGAGGCGCGCGAGGTCCTCCGGGGCGCGCCGGGCGTGATCGTCGAGGACGATCCGGGCGCGGGCCGCTACCCGATGCCAGCGTTCGTCGCCGGCCGCGACGAGGTCTTCGTCGGCCGCATCCGCGAGGACGCCTCGCACGAGCGCGGGCTCGCCCTCTGGAGCGTGGGCGACCAGCTCCTCAAGGGCGCGGCCCTGAACGCCGTGCAGGTCGCCGAGCTGGCGCTCGGGATCGGCGCGGGCGCGCCGGGCGTCGGCGCCGGGGCGGCGGGGAGGGGCTGATGGCCAGGCGCCGGGGCGCGGCGGTCGCGCCGAAGAAGCCAGCCGACGACCGGCTCGATCGGGCGCTCGCCGGCTCGCCCGTCGTCGACGCCCACTCGGACCTTCTCTGGCAGCTCCTCGAGGCCGACCCGGCCGGGTTCGTCGAGGGGCGCCCGGACAAGCACGTCGACCTCGCCCGCCTTCGCGAGGGGCGGGTCGGCATCCAGGTCCTCGCCCTCTTCACCCCCGACGGTCGCTTCGAGCATCCCGTCGTCCGGACGCTCCGGATGATCGACATCGCCGAGCGCCTGGTCGTCCTCTGCCGGGGGGCCGCGACCATCGCCCGGTCGGCCGCGGACCTCGACGCCGCGCGGGCTGCGGGGCAGGTCGCGTTCGTCCTCAGCATCGAGAACGGGATCGCCGTCCTCGACCGGCTCGAGCTCCTGCGGACGTACTACCGGCTCGGCGTCCGGGCGATCGGGCTCGTCTGGAACGGGCGCAACGCGATCGGCGACGGCGTCCGCGAGACGTCGTCGGGCGGCGCCCTCACGGGGTTCGGGCGCGAGGTCGTGGCCGAGATGGAGCGGCTCGGCATGGTCGTCGACGTCTCGCACCTGAGCCGCGCCGGCTTCTGGGACGTGGTGACGCGGACGCGCCGGCCGTTCATCGCCTCGCACTCGAACGCCCGGGCCGTCTGCGACCACGTCCGCAACCTCGACGACGAGCAGGTCCGCGCCGTCGCGGAGCGCGGCGGGGTCTGCGGCGTCGCCTTCGAGACGAGCTTCCTCGCGACCGGGCGGCCGGCGACGCTCGACGACGTGCTGCGGCACGTCGACCACCTGGTCGAAGTCGGCGGGATCGACCACGTCGGCTTCGGGAGCGACTTCGAGGGGATCGAGAAGACGCCGAGCGGCCTCGAGCACGTCGGCCGGTACCCGGCCCTGGCGGCGGCGCTCCTCGATCGGGGCCACGACGTGGCGGCGGTGCGGAAGCTCCTCGGCGGGAACTTCGAGCGCGTCTTCCGGGGCGTCCTCGGGTGAGCCGGTGACCCTCTTCGACGCGGCCGAGCAGGAGAAGCGGCAGAAGAAGGCGCCGCTCGCCGACCGGATGCGCCCGCGGACGCTCGACGAGATGGTCGGGCAGCCCGCGCTCCTCGCTCCGGGTGCCTTCTTCCGCGGGCTCGTCGAGGCGGGCGAGGTCCCGTCGCTCATCCTCTGGGGACCGCCCGGGAGCGGCAAGACGACGCTCGCGCGCCTGCTGGCGGCGGCCTCGGGGAAGCGGCTCGTGCAGCTCTCGGCCGTCTCGAGCGGGGTCAAGGACCTGCGCGAGACGGTCGCGGCGGCGGCCGGGGAGCTTTCCCGCGGGGGGCGCGGCACGCTCCTCTTCGTCGACGAGATCCACCGCTTCAACAAGGCCCAGCAGGACGCGCTCCTCCCGTTCGTCGAGGACGGGACCGTGACGCTCATCGGGGCGACGACCGAGAACCCGAGCTTCGAGGTGATCGCGCCGCTCCTCTCGCGGGCGAAGGTCCTCGTGCTCGAGGCGCTCTCGCGCGACGACGTGAAGACGCTGCTCGGGCGGGCGCTCGCCGACGGCGAGCGCGGGCTCGGGGCCGATCGGATCGTCGCCGACGACGGGTCGTTCGAGCAGATCGCGAGCCTCTCGTCGGGCGACGCGCGCGCCGCCCTCAACCTCCTCGAGACGGCGGCCCGGTCGCTCAGGCGCCGGAAGCTCGCCGACCGCAAGCTCACGGCCGAGCTCATCCGCGAGGCGGCGCAGCGCCGCGATCTCAAGTACGACCGGGCGGGCGAGGAGCACTACAACATCATCTCGGCGCTCCACAAGAGCCTCCGCGGCAGCGACCCGGACGCGGCGCTCTACTGGCTCGCGCGCATGCTGGAGGCCGGCGAGGACCCGCTCTACGTCGCGCGCCGCATGGTCCGCTTCGCCTCCGAGGACGTCGGGCTCGCCGACCCGGAGGCCCTCGCTCAGGCGGTCGCGGCGTTCGCGGCCGTCGAGCGCTTAGGCATGCCCGAGGGGGCGCTGGCGCTCGCCCAGGCGGCCGTGTACCTGGCGCTCGCGCCGAAGTCGAACGCCATCACGCACGCCTACGGGGCCGCCGTCCGCGACGTCCGCGAGGAGCGCTCGTATCCGGTGCCGTTCCACATCCGGAACGCGCCGACGCCGCTCATGCGCGAGCTCGGCTACGGCGACGAGTACCTCTACCCGCACGATCACCCCGAAGCCGTGGTCGCGCAGCGCTGTCTCCCGCCGGAGCTCTCGGACAGGCGCTACTACCGGCCGACGCCGCGCGGGCTCGAGAAGGAGCTCGCGAAGCGGATCGACTGGATCGCGGGCTACCGGCGGGCGATCGAGCTCGGGCGGGGTGCGCCGGCGCCGAAGGATCCGGACGGAGCGAGCGTTCGACAGGAGACGCAAGAGGAGCCCGCGGAGAGCTCGTGACGGAGTACGCGAAGCTCGAGGAGCGCCTGAAGGCTAAGACGCCCGTGACGTGGGGCCTGATCGGGGTCCTGGCGGCGGTCCACGTCGGCCTCGCCTGGCTCGCCGCCCGGGCGTCGCCCGAGGCGACGCTCGCGGGGGCGCTCCTCGATCCCCCGCCGGCGGTGCTCGACCGCGTCGGGGTCGGCGCCGATGCCCTCACCGCGGGCGAGCGCTGGCGCCTGCTCTCGGGGATGCTCGCCCACTCGGGGCCCGTCCACCTCGGGTTCAACGCCTTCGCGCTCCACTCGCTCGGCCGGGTCGCGGAGCGGCTGCTCGGCCGCCGGGCGTTGCTCGGCGCGTTCCTGTTCGCCGGGCTCGGGAGCATGGTCGCCATCGCGGCGGTGGGCCGCTACGCCCTGGGCGATGTCCCGCAGCCGCCGACGGTGGGGTCTTCCGGCGCGATCATGGGGGTCGCCGGCGCGCTCCTGACGGGCGTGCGGGCGTCCTTCGTGCCGGCGCCCCTCGTGCGGACGCTGCGGCGGCGCCTGCTCTTCTGGGCGTTCCTGATCTTCGCCCTGGGGTTCGCCTTCAACGCGACGGCCGAGGCCCTCGGCGCGCCCTTCCTCGTCAGCAACCTCGGCCACGGATCGGGCCTGGCGGCCGGCGCGGCGCTCGGCCTCCTCATCCCGCCCGCCCTGGGCGAGCCCGGCCGGGTGCGGCCCGCCGCCTTCGCCACGGTGCTGGCGGCGACGCTCGCCGTCACCGGGTGGCTCGCCATCGAGTCCGCCCGGGCTCTGGCGGAGGGGTTCCGCGACGGTTCCCGGGCCTGGGCCCGGAAGCCGGTGCCCTTGCGGCGCGTCGAGGTGCTGGGCGGGCGGGCGAGCCTCGAGGTGCCCGAGCCCTGGCAGCGCGAGGACGAGCCCGGGGCGACGTCGTTCGTGGGTCGCGGCGGTCCGGCCGTCCACGTCTTCGAGCAGCCGCGCCCGCCGCTGAAGCCCCGGGACTTCGCCGACCGGCTCGTCGACGATCTCGGGCGAGCGGTGGCCGCCGGCGGCGGCCACGGCTTCGCCGCCCACATCGAGCGCGTCGAGTCCTCGCCCGAGCGCGAGACGATCCGGGTCGAGGTCCGATACTTCCAGCAGGACGGGATCGAGGTGCAGCGCGTGCGTTACCTCCTCTTCCTGCGGGAGCGGCTGCTCGCGGTCGAGTTCTTCGACTTTCCGCCCCGCGCCGACGAGCTCGCGCGCCGGGTGATGCCGACGCTCGAGATCGAGGGAGGACCGAGGTGACGTCTCCTCGCCGTCACGCCGCCCTGGCCGGCGCCCTGTTCCTTCTCGCCGTCGCGTGGCTGGCGGCGTTCCCGCGGCCGCGCCCGGTCACGGCCGAGGACACCCCCGCCGAGACGGCGGCCGAGCTGCGCGCGCGCCTCGACGCCGCCTTCGCCGACGCCTCGCTCGAGGACGCCTTGGTGGGGGCCCTCTTCGTCCGGCTCACGGACGGCGCCGTCCTCTACGAGCGCGAGGCGGACCGGGCGCTCATCCCGGCCTCGAACCAGAAGCTCGTCACGACGGCCTGTGCGCTGGACCGCCTGGGTCCGGACGCCGAGCTCAGGACCGAGCTGCTGCGGGCGGGCCCGATCGTCGCCGGGACGCTCCGCGGAAGCCTCGTCGTCCGCGGCGGCGGCGACCCCTCGCCGGGCGCCCGGTTCGACGGGGAGGCCGACGGGCTCTGCCGGCGGTGGGCGCGCCTCGCCGCCGAGCGCGGGATCCGGCGGATCGAGGGGGACATCGTCGCCGATGACCGCCTCTTCGACCGCCAGGGCGTGCACCCCGAGTGGCCGCGCGACCAGCTCGACCGCTGGTACAGCGCGCCGGCGTCGGCGCTCGCGCTGAACGACGCCTGCGTCGACGTCTCGGTCTCGGCCGGGGCCCGGGCCGGGGCCCCCGCCGAGGTGAAGATCGCGCCCGGCTGCCGCCTCTTCGAGGTCGACAACCAGTGCAAGACCACGGCCGACAAGGCGGCCCACAGCGTCAACATCCTGCGCCGCCCGGGGACGAACCGGATCTCCGTCCGGGGCGCGATCCTGGTCGGGGCCGCGCCCGTCGAGGCGAGCATCTCGGTCGACCAGCCGGCCCTCGTCTTCGTCGCGTGCCTGCGGGAGCGGCTCGAGGAGCAAGGGATCGAGGTCGCCGGTGAGGCCCGCCTCGTCCGCGACGCCGAGAAGCTCGCCCCGGCGCACCCGCTCGCAGCGCACGTCTCCTCGGTCTCGCAGGTCCTGGCCGTCACCAACAAGCGAAGCCAGAACCACTACGCGGAGCAGCTCTTCAAGCTCCTGGGCGCGCGCGCGGGCGGCGGCGGCACCTACTCCGGAGGCGCCCGCGCCGCCTCGGCCTTCCTCGAGGGTCTCGGCGCCCCGGCGGCGAGCTTCACGGTCACGGACGGCTCCGGCCTCGCCCGCGGCAACCGGATCTCGCCCCGCACCGCGGTCGCGCTTCTCCGGCGCATGGAGGGCCACGACCGACGGGACGAGTGGCTGGCCTCGCTCGCGCTCGGCGGTCAGGACGGGACGCTCCGGACGCGCTTCAAGGCGCCGGCCGTCGCCGGCCGCGTCCTGGCGAAGACGGGGACGATCTCGGGCGTGAGCGCGCTCTCCGGCTACATCCTCGATCCGGCGACGCGCGAGCCCGCCGTGGCCTTCTCGGTGATCATGAACGGCCTGCGCCAGGGCTCGGCGCGCGCCCGCGAGATCCAGGACGCCGCCGTGCTCGCCGTCGCCCCCCACGCGGCCTTCCCCGTCGATCGCCCGGGGCGCGCGCGCTGACCGTCCGGCACCGGTGCCCGGAAGGCACCCGTCCACCCGCCGCCCGCCGCCCCGGTATGCACTAAAAACACCTTATCGACCCAAGCTCCTTTGTTCATGCGTAATTCGACCCGTCATGGGTCGAAGACCCTCTTTCCACGCCGGCTCAGAGAGGGCCACCGAGACGGCCTGAACGGTCGCGCGCCGACGACCCGGCGAGTGTCGTCCCTTTCCTGCATGTGGACATAACATTATTAAAAATAATACTTTGTGTCACTACTATCTTCACGCCATCGGCGGCGGAACGAAAATGCGCCTTGAAAGGCGATTTCACGCACGATAGAGTCCTCGTAGGGTCATCACCTATCAGGATGCACACGTCGTCCGTGGATATCGAGCTCCTGGGATCGCGCTCCGGCCCCGTGATTGCGACATCCGTGAGAGCCTTTTCTCGGGGTCGCGGCCCAGGGGGAGAGAGATCGTGATGGTCCCGGATACCGGAAGTGGGGGAGATGAAATGGCCAGGAAACTCAGGAAGTGCTCGGCCGCGAACTGCGAGAACAAGCATTACGCCAAGGGCTACTGCAAGAAGCACTACACGCAGATCGCCCGGCACGGCCGCCTGACCCCGGAGCGCGAGCGCGGCGTCATCCGCGTCTGCGTCGTCGAGGGGTGCGGCCGCACCGACACGATCGGCCAGTACTGCCGCAAGCACGCGCGGCAGATCCGGACCCACGGGCGGCTCACGCCGGACCGCGAGCACCAGATGGGCAACGTGGGCTGCAAGGTCCGCGGCTGCCCGAACAAGCACCGGGCGAAGGGGTACTGCGTCAAGCACTACAACCAGATGCGCTGGCAGCGCATCAAGCGGACCCTCCAGCGCATGCGGGAGCTGGAGGCCCGCGCTTCGGGCCTCTGACCGACCCACCGCCCCCGCTTACCCTCGCCGGCACGGGCCGCACCCCTCCGGCGAGGGGCCCTTCGGCCTCCTCGTCGCCCGCCCGCCCGACCCCTCCCACCCCGCCCCTCACAAGGTCAAGCATGAGGGCCGCTTGAGCTCGTCCGCATCCGCCGCGGAGGGCGCCCGCCGCTATCCCTTTTTTCCACAATCCGGGCGCAATCGGGTTTGCATTATCTGCCGTCCTCTCCTATAATTCTCGCCGCTCCGGCACGGGCGCGCACGGCGGGTGATCGCGACATGGCACACAAGGCGATCGTCCTCATCGTCGAGAACGAAGAGGGCTTGCGCCAGTACCTGGGGCAGGCCCTCTCGTGCGAGGGTTACGCCGTCCGGCTTGCGCCGGACGCCGAGGCCGCGCTCCGCGACCTCAAGCGCGAGCGGGTGGACCTCCTCATAGCCGACATCTTCCTTCCCGGGATCAACGGCCTCGAGCTGCTGAAGAGCGTCCGGAGCGAGGCCCCGAGCACCGAGTTCATCGTCATAGGCAGCGACGCCCCCGTGCAGACGGTCGTCGCCGCCATGAAGGAGGGGGCGTACGAGTACCTCGAGAAGCCGATCGAGGTCGAACGCCTCCGCCTCGCCGTCGAGAAGGCGCTCGAGAAGGTGGCGCTCTCGAAGGAGAACGCCGCCCTGCGGCGCATCTCGGACACGCGCAACGCCGTTCCCGAGATCGTCTGCGCGAGCGAGGAGATGCGCGAGGTCCTGAAGACGATCGAGCTCGTCGCGCCGACCGACCTGACCGTCCTCGTCGAGGGCGAGAGCGGCGTCGGCAAGGAGCTCGTCGCCCACCGGATTCACAAGCTGAGCCGCCGCACCGGCCTCCCCTTCGTCGCCATCAACTGCGGCGTCCTCCAGGAGAACCTGCTCGAGTCCGAGCTCTTCGGCCACGAGAAGGGCGCGTTCACCGGGGCGGTGAGCGATCACGCGGGCCTCTTCGAGATCGCCGACAAGGGCTCGCTCTTCCTCGACGAGATCGGGGAGATGGGCCTCGACCTTCAGGTCAAGCTCCTGCGCGTCCTCGAGACGGGCGAGTTCCGTCGCCTGGGCGGCCACAAGGTGATCCGCGGCGACGTCCGGATCATCGCCGCCACGAACAAGCGCCTCGCCGACGAGGTAAGAAAGGGAGCCTTCCGGGAGGACCTCTTCTACCGGCTGAACGTCATCAACCTCGAGGTCCCGCCCCTGCGGCGGCGGCGCGAGGAGATCCCGGCCCTCGTCCAGGCCTTCCTCGAACGCCAGCGGCGGCGAGGGCTTGCCGAGAAGCGGTTCTCCAAGGAGGCCCTCGACCTCCTGACCGGCTACCACTGGCCCGGCAACGTCCGCGAGCTCGAGAACCTCGTCGAGCGCGCCCTGATCCTCTCGCCGCGAGACGAGATCGGCGTGGCCGACCTGCCCCGCTTCCTCCTCGAGCAACGGACCGACGAGGCGCCCGGCGACGACGAGGACGTGACCCTGGCGGAGCTGGAGCGGCGCGCGATCATCCGCTCCCTGCGCCGCAACAAGGGCAACAAGGTGCGGACCGCCCGCAAGCTCGGGATCAACGTCAAGACCCTTTACAACAAGATCAAAGCCTACGAGATCGACCAGACTTCCTTGCTCCCGAAGAAGTAGCCGCGGATGCAGGGAAACCTTACAGGCCATCTCGGCAAGATGGGTAGGAATAGGCCGTTTTGCTGGTTGTCCGAAATCGAAGTTTGTTCTCCGCACAGTACTTGCGTGTGCTGACCTTTTGCGGCAAGAGTTTTGCTTCTCCAGGCGTGGGACAAAGGCTGAACGGTGGATCGGTCTCTCCGTCAGGGGTACGGGGGGCCGAAGAAAGAAAGAGCGAGGTGCGGAGATGGCGACCGTCGATCCCTTCGAGGAGTTCCGCCGCAAGCGCGAGATCGAGCGCCTCGAGCGGAAGGAGAAGCGCAAGAAGAAGGAAGCGCAGAAGCCCGAGACGGATGGCAAGCTGCCCTTCAACGACTCGAACTCCTGGATCTACTGAGGCCCGGGCGTCGAGGCGCACGGGCTCTCCCCGATCGAGGATCGGGGCGGATCGGCTGGAGGGACAGGACTCATGGCGCACGGGTGGTGGCGGCGCGTTCGGCCGGGCAGCCGGGGCGAGCGGGGTTTCACCCTTCTCGAGCTCTTGCTTGCGGTCGGAGTCGTATCCGTCGGCCTGCTCGGGCTCCTGTCGGTCATAAAGAACGGGCTCGACCTCGACACCACCTCGCGCGAGTCCCACATCGCGCTCGTCGAGGCCCGGAAGAAGCTCGAGGAGATGAAGGCCGTCCCGTTCAACGAGCTCTACGACCGCTACCGGCCGGGCGGAGTGATCGGCGACGCCTACACCCTGGCGATGCCGGTCCAGGAATCGACGGGCATCAAGCTCCCGACTCTCGGGAACGCTCAGGGCACGGTCACCTTCCTGACCGAGCCCCAGGCCGCCTCGCGCTACGGCGTCGCGACCTTCGACTGCAACCGCGACAACGACAGCGCCGACGCGCCCGACGCGAGCTGGGGGCTCTACCCCGTCAGGATCCGGATCACCTGGCTCAGCCGCGGACAGACGCGGCAGGTGGAGCTCTACAGCGTGGTCTACAACCACAACCGCTGACACCGGAGAGGACCAGAGGCCATGAAGCCGGCCAGCACAGCCGCCGCGCGCCCCCCCGGGCGAAGGACCACGGGCGAGAGCGGCTTCACCATGATGGAGCTCGTGGGCGTGGCCGTGGTGCTGATGCTCGTGCTCGGCATCACGGTCTCGAGCCTCCTCACCGGCCAGCGCGCCCTGGGCCTCGGCGTCGCCACGAACGAGGTCGAGGGCGGGGCCCAGCGCATGCTCCAGGAGCTCCTCCCCGAGCTCCGCCAGGCGGGCACCGCTTACGACGTCGATGGCGACGGCTCGGACGACGAGGCGATCAGCATCACCGAGGGCACCTCCGCCCAGAGCGTGAGCTTCCGCAAGAACACGGGCTACGACGCGGCGCGCCCGAAGGGCGTCGTCTGGAGCAACCGGATCCGCTACGCCTTCCAGCGCGACCTGACCGAGAGCCTGAACGGGGTCGACGACGACAACGACGGGCTCGTCGATGAAGGCTACGTCTACCGCCTCGAGCCGGTCGGCGGCGTCGGGGCCAAGCAGGTCGTCCTCGTCCCGAACGTGCTCGCCTTCACGGTCGCCCGCGACCTCGTCGGACAAGAGGTGACGGTCACGATCAAGACCGCGAAGCGCCTCACGGATGGGTCGGTGCGCGTGTACGAGGTGACGGAGAAGACCGTCCTCCGGCACTAGCCATGCGTGCCCGACTGGATCGCTTCGGCGTGATCTCCTGCCGGGAGGGCATCCGAAAGTGAAGCCCCTGCTTGCCGCGGCCCTCGGGCTCGGCCTCGGCCTCGGCCTCGTCTTCGGCGCCCCCGGGGCGCGCGCCGACACCGTCCGCCTCAAGTCCGGAGAGGTCCACGAGGGGACGATCGTCGAGGAGGACTCGGAGCGCATCGTCCTCCAGGCGGGCAGCTTCAAGCTCACGTTCTACCACTCGGACATCGAGAGCGTCGACCGGAAGCCGCGTCCGCGCCCGGCCCCGCCGCCACCGGCCCCGACTCCGGCGGCCGTCCCGCAGACGCCCTTCGAGATGCTCCGCTCCGCCGACGAGTCGACCCGCGAGCAGGGGGCGCGCAAGCTGCTCGCCCAGGGCGCGACCATGGTCCCGGCCGGTCTCGACGACCTCGGCCGCGCCGACCTGCCGCCGCCCGGACGGGCGCTCCTCTGCCGCGTGCTCGGGCAGTCGCAGGACCGGCGCGTCCTCGGCCCGCTCATCGACTCGCTCGCCCACCCCGCGCCCGAGGTCCGGGCGGCCGCCGCGCTCGGCCTCGCCGACCTGAACCTGCTCGATGCGCGGCCGGCGCTCGAGACGGTCGCGAAGGACGACAAGGAGCCAGAGCCGCGCCGGCGCGCGACCGTCGCCCTCACGCGCCTGGCCTCGCTCGAGTCGGCGCCCCTCCTCGCCGACCTCCTGGTCGAGAAGGACTGGGTCCTCCGGAGCACGGCGTCCCGGGCCCTCGGCCGGATGCTGAAGCCCCCGATCCCGGACAAGGTGATGGCGAGGATCCGCAAGGCCCTGGAAGCGAAGGATACGGGGCCGCGCCTCGAGGCCCTGGCCGTGCTCTCCGCCGTGGCCGATCCGGCGACGGCGCCTCTGGTCATGGAGGCGGCCCGGACCGACGCCGCCGCTCAGGTCCGCGGCGCCGCGGTCTCGGGTCTCGGCGGCTTCAAGGACAACGAGACCTCCGGAGCGATCCTGCGGTCGATCCGCGAGGACGCCTCCCTCGACGTGAGACGGCAGGCCGCCCTCGCCGCCAAGCGGCGCAAGATCAGGACGGCGATCGAGCCCCTGATCGACTCGCTCCGCGAGTCCGACACCCGGTTCAAGCGGGCCATCGCGGAGGTCCTGGCCGCCCTGACCGGCGAGCGCCTCCCTCCGAGCCATCACGCCTGGCTCGACTGGTGGATCCGCGAGGGTCGCGGCCGCTTCGGCGGCGCCTGAGACATCGCCGCCGAGCCGGCGCCGGCGCGTCGGCGCCGTCCTCGGCGAAGACGAAGGCGCGACTTGCGAAACGCCGGTCGATCGAGTAGGACGACCGAGAGCGCCCGTGCAGCCCACCGCCGCCCCGGCAACGCCCCCTGACCACCCCGAGCGGGGCAGCACGCTCGTGCTCGTCTGCCTCTTCGTGATCGTCGTCGTCGGCGTGATCGGCCTGCTGATCGTCGTCGACCGGGCCAACCCCGGCGCCCCGAGCGAGTCCGACGTCTGGCGGGCGAAGCTCAGGGCGCACGGCCTGGCCGAGAGCGCCGCGGAGCAAGCCTACGTCCGCCTCGCCGCCGGGGAGGCGGACGCCGTCGTCGAGGGCCGACTCGGCGGCGACGCCTACCGGGCGACGATCGAGCCCTTCGGGAACGGCTACCTGATCCTCGCCTCGGGGCAGTCGCAGGGCGTGCTCGCGACCATCCACGTGGTCGTGCGGCGGGACGGCTACGCGTTCGTCCGCGGCCCGCCCGTCCCCGTGGACGTGTCCGGCAGCCCGGCCGGCGCGCGCTAGGCGCGGGGTGCGCGGGGGCCGGCCTAGCGCACCTGGTAGGGGACCATGATCTTCGATCCCTGCCGGTCGATGAGGACCTCGAACGAACGCTCGTTCCGGAGCGTCTCGTAGAGCGTGCGGGCGTTCTGGGAGCTCGCCGGGTAGCCGTTGACGCTGATGATGATGTCGCCCTCCTGGAAGCCCAGGCGGTCCTTGAGCGCCGAGCCATCCTCGATCCGGCCGAGCTGCCAGGCCTCCTGGCCGCCGTAGTTGACGGGCCAGCCCTCGGCCGTCATGCCGAGCTCGCGGATGTCCTCGAAGTGCTGGTACTTCTCGCGCGCCGACTCGGGGATGTAGACGTCGTACGCGCGGGCGTAGGGGACGACGAGCCCGGGCTCGTAGGGCGCGGGCGCGCCGGGCTCCGGCCCCGGACCGCCGGGCCCGCCGTCGACCGGCGGCGGCGCGCCCGGAGCGCCCGGCGGCGGCGTCCCGCCCGGCCTCCTCGCCGACCCGGCGGCGGCCGGCCCGGGCCCGGGCCGGATCTGGATCCGCGGGAAGAGGTCGCCCTCGCCCTCGGTGAACCCGCGCTCGAGCTTCATGAGCGCGTCCAGGCGGGACTGGTCGTAGGCGACCGCCTCGTCGCTGATCGCGCTCGTGAAGGGCACGGCGAACAGGCCGAAGACGCCCGTCGCGCAAACGATCACGAGGACGACCGTGAGGCCCGCGAGCCCCCAGGTGATCCGCTCCGCAAGGTCCATGGCGAGAGCCCCTCCGCGTCCACCCGAGCGTACCACGCGCCCGCGCCCTGTCAAGCGCGAAGGCGCGCGGGACGGGCGTCTCCGGTTGGACGCGCGGACGGTCCGGGAGGTTCGGCGCCGGCCTCGTCTCCCGGCCGAGCCCGCCCCGCGAAGGCCCCCGCGCGGGCGGCGAGGGCGCCTGGCCGCCCGGTAGGGGTGGTGCTATCATGGGGTACCCATGGCCCTGCGCCGAATGCCGGAAGAGGTCCGGACCCTTCGCCACCCCTGGCGCACGGTCACCGATCGCGTCCCCCACCTGACCCCCGAGCTCGAGCGCGAGTTCCGCTTCGGCCAGCGCGTCGCCCGCACGGAGCGCGGCTTCCTCATGGGCGGCACCATCAAGGGCGGCTCCTCGAGCATGTGGTATCCGGCGGGGACCGAGCAGTTCGAGGCCTACCTCGCCTGGCGCGAGGTCGAGGGGATCGTCGACCGTCGCGACGAGAACGCCTACGCCCACCTCCGCGACTTCCTCGCGGTCCGGGGCGTGGACCTCCAGAACGGGCAGCGGTCGGGCTTTCCCGAGGGTCGCGAAGGGTCCGGCTTCAACCCCGAGCTCGGGATCGTCTACGAGCTCACGCTCGGCGTCCTCCGCGCCCTCCCGGAGTCGCACGTGCGCCGCCCGCAGCTCCGCCGCGTCCAGCTCGGCGGCTGGGGGCCGGACGGGGCGAAGGCCTCCGCCTACCACAACGCCACGGTCATGATGTACGACTTCGCCGTCCGCGGGGCGCGGAGGACCTTCCTCGGCCTCCTCCTCCACGAGCTCGGGCACGCCCACGAGCACGCCCTCGGACCGGCCGCGCTCGCGGGCCTGGAGGCGGCCTACCGCCCGATCGCGCACGCCGACGCCTTCTACGCGCTCGAGTTCCTCCTCGACCCGGCCTCGCGCCGCCGCTACCAGCGCCTCGTGTTCAACGAGTTCCTGGCCGAGACGTACCTCGTCTACGCCGCCTGCGGCCAGGCGCTGCGCCGCTTCATCGACGACCAGCCCGCGGCCGTCCACGCCGCCTGGGCGACCGCCTACGCGCTCTTCCGCGAGTCGTTCGACGGCGTCGAGTACGAGTAGCCGCCGGACGTCCGCGTCACGTCTGCACCCGGAGCAGGTTCAGCAGCCCCCCCGCCCCGAAGATCCCGACCGGCAGCCAGACGGCCAGGGCCGGCCCGAGCACGCCCTTCTCGCCCAGGTCCCGGAGCATGAAGGCGAGGACGAAGAAGCCGGCGCAGAGGACGACGAGGGCCAGCAGCCCGGCGAAGATCCCGCGCCCGCCGCGGCTCCGGTCGGCCCCGAGGACGAACGGCAGCCCGATGAAGCAGAGGACGACGTGGGCGGCCGGGTCGGCGACGCGCGCGTGGAGCAGGACGCCGAGCCGCGGCAGGTAGTCGTGGCGCCGGCGCTGGGCGTCGAGGTCGCGGTACGAGAGGTAGCTCACGTCGCTGGCGACGATCTCGATGTCGACCGGGTAGATCGACGTCCTGAGCGGCAGGCCCTCGGTCTCCTTCGGGTCCGCCGGGTCGGCCGGCAGGCCGCGACCGAACCGCCGCTCGCGGTAGGGAACGTCCTCGCCCGCGGCGGGGCGCTCGCGCCGCACTCCTTCCTCGAGGAGCCAGTAGCCGCGCCGCCGCCCCTCGGGGATCCAGCGAGCGCGCGCGGCATGGATCGTCTCGCGCCCGACGCCGTCCTCCTGGAGGCGGAAGGTGACGACCGCGAGCGCCTGCCGCCCGGGGTAGTAGCGCGCCGCCCAGAGCACGTTCCCGTACTTGTCGCGGAAGATGCCGGGCTCGAACCAGGGATCGTCGCGATCGATGACGCTCGAGGACCGGAGCCGCTCGGCGAGCCTCGGGATCAGGAGCTCCTGGTCGAGCGCGCCGATGACGGCGAGCGCCGCCGCGCCCACCAGCACCGGGAGGATGGCGCGGAAGACGCTGATCCCGGCGGCCTTCATGGCGAGCAGCTCGTTCGCGCGCTCGAGCCGCGCGACCGCGAACATGGCCCCCGCGAGCGTCATGAAAGGCCCGAGGTGGTAGTACACGACCGGCAGGCGAGCCGCGTAGTAGTCGACGATCGCCCCGATCGGCTCGTCCTTGTAGAGGCTTATGCGATCGAAGATGTCGCCGATGATGAACAGCCCGAGCCCCGTGCCGACGCAGATCGCGTAGGAGCCGAGGAAGTGGCGGAGGACGTAGGCGTCGAGGATCCCGAGGATCCGCAGGCGCCGGGCCGCCGGAAAGGAGGTCGAGGCCATGGCCCCGCGGGCTCCGGGGCTCCTCAGGCCGCGCCCGCGCCCGGGGCGCCGGCCCCGGGCGGCCGCTCGGACCGAGCCTCGTCGCAGGCGCAGGGGACGGCGCGGCAGCGGGGGCAGCCGCCGCCGTACTTCCCGACGGCTGCGGCCTCGAGGTCGACGCCGGCCATGGACGCGAGGGTCGAGAGCCAGGCCAGCACGTCGGCGAACTCGGACTCGAGGGCCATCCGGCCGGCCGCCGGGTCACGTCCCGGCGCGGGCTCGCAGACCACGTCGCGCAGGTCGCGGCCGAGCTCGCCGACCTCCTCGACCAGCCACATGAACGTGCTCGGGACGCCGCGCCGGCTGTCCTTGCGGAAGTAGGTCGCCTCGATCAGGCGCTGGAAGTCTTGAATGTTCAAGGTCTAGTAGCGTCCTCCCCGGAACCGCCGCAGCGACGGATCGTAGCCGATCGAGCCCGGCCCCGCAAGGGAGGCGGGGCGGCGGCTCCCGGTCGCGTACGGTGTCGTCCCCCGGAGAATTACAGGGTTGACCCTCGGGAAGGTGTATACTATGGGAAGGTTCAGGGTGACTCCAGAGAGGCGCGTGAGACGAGGAGAGGAACGACCGGTCCGGGGACGGCGGGGGGACGCGGGCGGGGCGGACGGCAAGCGGCGAGCGGCGGCGCCGATCGTCGGGGCCGCGGCTTCCCGGGCGCCGGCGGCCGGGAAGCGGCCCCTGCCCCCGCTGACGGCCCTCGCGAGCGTCTACGACGCGGGCGAGGCCTGCCGGCTCGCCGTCCGCTGCGTGACCGGCCTCTTCCCTCGCGCGGCCGCCGGCATCTACCTCTCGCGCCGCGACGACGAGGACGGCCTCGAGCTCGTCGCCTGCAGCGGCATCGACGAGGACTTCGCGCGCCGCTACGAGACCCGGGGCCGGCTCGAGACCGAGCGGAACGAGCTCCTCCGCGACGTCCTCGCGTCCGGCCGGACGGTCGTCGTGCGCGACGTGGCCTCGGACGAGCGCGTCCGCAACCGGAAGGAGATCGCCGGCCGCGGGCTGCGCGCCTCGGCGATCGTGCCCCTCGTCGTCGCCGGACGGGCCATGGGCGTCCTCGCGGCCGCCCGCCGCGACGGCCACGAGTTCGGGGCCCCCGCGGTCGCCGCCCTCGAGGAGATCGGGCGCCAGGTCGCCGTCGCCGTCTCCCACGCCCGCCTCTTCGAGGAGGCGAGCCAGCGCGTCCGCGACCTCTCGGTCCTGAACAAGGCGAGCGCCGAGCTCGTCGGCACGCTCGCCCTGCGCCCGCTCGACGAGCGCGTCGCCCGGAGCATGGCGCGGATCGTGGACCTGCCGGGCTGGCTCCTCCGCCACGTCGAGACGATCCTCGTCGTCGCCCGGAGCATGGCCCGCCTCCTCGACGTCCCGCAGTGCTTCGTCATGCTCCACGACCCGGCCGCCAGGGTCCTGCGCGGGCTCGGGATCGTGGCCCCGGACACGAACGTGCCGCGGCCCGTGCGCATCCGCCTCGACGAGACGGCCCTCGCGGTGCGCGCCTTCCACGAGCGCCGGCCGATCGTCGTCGAGGACGCCTGGCGCGACCCGGGCGTCTGCAAGCGTCTGGTGCGCCTGTTCGACGAGAAGAGCCTGGTCGCCATCCCGCTCGTCGTCAGCGACCGGGCGATCGGGTGCATCGTCCTCGCCGAGACCCGCCGCATCCGCCGCTTCACCGAGGCCGAGGTGGAGCGGGCGATGACGGTCGCGAACCAGGCGGCCATGGCCATCGAGGGCGCCCGCCTCTTCGCCGAGGCGAAGGCCAAGCGCGAGCGGGCCGAGCTCTTCCTCGACACGGTGCGCGTCTGCGGCTCGAGCCTCGACCTCGGCAACGTCCTCGGACGCGTGGCCGAGCGCATGGCCGGGGTGACGGGCGCCGAGTGCTGCATGCTCCTCCTCCCCGATCCGTCGCTCAAGCGGATCGCCGAGATCGTGGACCACGGGACGCCGCCGCGCCTGCGGGCGCGGGTGCGGGCCCTGCGCGGGGCCCCGCTCGCCGGCGACGCGCTGGTCGCGCGCCTCTTCGCGGCCACGGCGCCGCTCGCGCTCCCGGCCCGCAAGCGGCGCGGGCGGGGGCCGCTCGGGCAGCTCCTCGAGTCCGAGGGCGCCCTGCTCGTCCCGGTGCGGTCCAAGGGGCGGCTCGTGGCCGCGATCGTCCTCATCTTCGCCGAGCGGCGCGGGCGCGCCTTCGAGGCCGAGGAGCTGGCCCTCGTCCAGGGCGTCGCCGACCAGGTCGCGATGGCCGTCGCCAACGCGCGCGCCTACGACGAGATCGGCCAGCAGAAGGCGGCGCTCGCCGACCTCTCGTCGAGGATCCTCCAGGCGCGCGAGCAGGAGCGGCACCGCCTGGCCCGCGAGCTCCACGACGGCGTGAGCCAGACCCTGACGGCGGCGAAGCTCGTCCTCGAGCGGCTCGCCCGCGAGGTCGAGGCCGGGAAGTCGGCCGAGGTCACGGACGCGGCCAAGATCGTGGTCGAGTCGATCCGCGAGCTGCGCCGGCTCTGCATGGACCTCAGGCCCTCGCAGCTCGACCACCTGGGCCTCGTGCCGACGCTCGTCGGCTTCGCCAAGGTCTTCGGCGAGCGGACGGGCCTCGAGATCGACGTGCGGGCGGACGACGAGATCCGGACGACGCCCGACATGGAGATCAACCTCTACCGGATCGCCCAGGAGGCGCTGACCAACGTCGTCAAGCACGCGCGCGCGCGGCGCGCCTGGCTGACGCTGCGCCGGCTCGACGACTCGGTCGAGCTCCGGGTCGCGGACGACGGCCGCGGCCTCCCGCCCGAGACCGTGCCCAAGGGCCCGGGCCCGCGCGGCCTCGGGCTGCTCACGATGGCCGAGCGGGCGCGGCTCCTCGGGGGCGAGCTCCGGATCGAGCCCCGGAAGGGCGGCGGGACGTGCGTCGTCGCCTCGGTCCCGCCGGCCCCCGTCTCGCCCGCCCCGGTCCCGCCGGCCGCGGCCCGCGCCGAGGCGCGCGCGCCCGCGCCGGACCGCCCGAGCTAGTCGTCGCGGCGGCCGACCCCCGCGTAGCGGATGAGGAAGTAGAGCAGCGTGAGGATGGCGGTCACCGTCGCCGCCACGTAGGTGAGCGCGGCCGACGTCAGCACCCGCGAGACGAGCGGCTGCTCGGTCACGTCGATCAGCCCCTGGTTCAGGAGCTCCTGCTTCGCGCGCCGGCTGGCGTCGAACTCGACCGGCAGGTTCACGAGCTGGAAGACGACGGTCAGCGAGAAGAGCGCGATCCCGAGCCAGATGAGGCCGCCCCAGGCGAGCATGGCGCCGACCATGAGGACGATGAAGGAGAGGTTCGAGCCGACCGAGGCGAGGGGCACGATCCCGTTGCGGATCTTGAGCGGGAGGTAGCCCTTGCCGTGCTGGAGGGCGTGCCCGGCCTCGTGGGCGGCGACGCCGAGCGCGCTGATCGAGCGCCCGTGGTAGACGTCCGAGCTGAGACGCAACGTCCGCGACGACGGGTCGTAGTGGTCCGAGAGGAAGCCCTGCGTCTCCTCGACGTGGCAGTCGGGAACGCCCGAGCGGTCGAGGATGTGGGCCGCCGCCTCGGCGCCGGTCATGCCGCTCGAGACCGGGACGTCGCGCATCCGCGTGAAGTCGCGCTTCACGCGCCACTGCGCGTACAGGCCGAGGAGCAGGCCCGGGGCGAGGAAGATGAAGTAGAGGGGGTCGAAGAAGTACATGTCCGGCGCTCACCTCCTGAGGCTTCGAGCGAGCGTCAACGTAGCTCGCTCGCCTTCCCGTTTCAAGTCGCGTGCCCGAGGCCCGCGGGCGCGCGAGACCGCGATGGCGAGGCCCGGCGGACGGCCCGGCTGCCAGGTTGGCGGTCGCGGCCCGGCCCGGCTGCCAGTTGCGGCTCAGGTCGAACCGCGGAAGCGCTCGGCGTCGAGGCCGAGCTCGCGGAGCTTGTTCTGCAGGCTCTGGCGGTGCAGGCCGAGCGCTCGGGCGGTCGCCGAGACGTTGCCGTGGTGGGCGCCGAGCGCCGCGGCGAGGTAGTCGACCTCGAAGCGGAGCATGGCCCGGCGCTTGGCCTCGGCGTAGCCGCCCTCGGGCGGCGGCTCGAACGGGGAGGCCGCCGTCTCCGGCGCCGCGGTCGGGGCGGCCGACGCGTCGGGCTCGCGTCCGGGCTCGGGCTCGCAGCGGTCTCCGGCATCGGGCTCGGGCTCGGGCTCGGGCTCGGGCTCGCGCTCGGGCTCGGGCCCCGGCCCCGGCGCGCGCGCCGCGTCCGCGCCGGCCGGCCCGGCTTGGTCGGCCGTCCCCGCGGGGATGTCGGACCTGTTCGGTGACCTGTCGGGGCGGTGGGGCGGGGGCTGGGAGGCCCGGGCCTCGGCCGCCGCGGCCCCGCCTGGCGCCGCGCCCGACGCCGCCGCGATCTCCGCCGGCAGCGCCTCGAGGTCGATGCGCTCGGTCGGGGCGAGGATCAGGGCCTTCTCGATCGCGTGCTTGAGCTCGCGGACGTTGCCGGGCCACGGGTAGGCGGCGAGGGCGGCCAGCGCCTCGGGCGCCAGGGCCGGCAGCGCCTTGCCGTACTTGGCGGCCGCCGCCTCGAGGAAGTGGCGGGCGAGGAGGCCCATGTCGCCGCGCCGCGCCCGGAGCGGCGGGAGCGCCACGTCCACGACCTTGAGCCGGTAGTACAGGTCCTCGCGGAACGTCCCCGCGCGCACGCCGGCCTTGAGGTCGCGGTTCGTGGCGGCGATGAGGCGGACGTCGGCCGCGATCGCCTGCGCGCCGCCGACGCGCTCGAACCGCCGCTCCTCGAGCACCCGGAGGAGCTTCGCCTGGAGCGCGGGCGGGGCCTCGCCGACCTCGTCGAGGAAGAGCGTGCCCTTCTCGGCCAGCTCGACCTTGCCCTTGCGCGTCGCCACCGCCCCCGTGAACGCCCCGCGCTCGTGGCCGAAGAGCTCGCTCTCGACCAGGCCCTCGGGCAGGGCGGCGCAGTTGAGGGCGATGAACGGGCGCTGGGCGCGCGGGCTCCGCCGGTGGATGTCGCGGGCGACGAGCTCCTTGCCGGTGCCGCTCTCGCCCTCGATGAGGACGGTCGCGTCGAGCGGCGCGACCCGGGCGATGACCTCGAAGACTCGCCTCATGGCCGCGCTCTCGCCGACGAGCTCGCCGAGGCCGGCGTCGACGCGAAGGGCACGGCGCAGACGGGCGTTCTCCCGGGCGAGGTCGCGCGTCTCGAGGGCCCGGCGGACGACGAGGCGCAGCTCGTCGATGTCGTAGGGCTTCGCCAGGTAGTCGTACGCGCCGCGCTTCATGGCCTCGACGGCGATCCGCTCCGACCCGTGCGCCGTGAGGATGAGGACGGGCGGAGCGTCCGGGCGCTCGCGCACGCGCGCGAGCACGTCGAGCCCGGGAAGGCCGGGCATGTTGAGGTCGAGGAGGACGAGGGCCGGCGTCTCGCGCAGGACGGCGTCGAGCGCCTCGACGCCGTCCTTCGCCTCGACGACCCGGAGCGGCTCCTTCTCGAGCACGCGCCGGAGCGCGAAGCGCGCCGCGGGCTCGTCGTCGACCACGAGGACGGTCGGTGCGTCTGGCATGTTCGCGGGCCCTAAGCCACGGAGACGGGCGGCCCCGGCGCCGCCGCCTGCGCCTGCGCCGGCGCCGCCGCCGGCCTGAGCTCGATCGTGAACGCCGCCCCGCGCCCGTCGCGCGCGTTCTCCCCGGCCGCGATTCGCCCGCCGAGGGCCTCGAGCCGGCTCCGCGCGATCGCCAGGCCGAGCCCGGTCCCGCCCGGGCGCGTCGTGTAGAAGGGCTCGAAGATCCGCCCGCGCTCGGCCGCCGGGATCCCCGGCCCGGTGTCGGCGACGACGAGGCGCACGCGCGGCTCGCCGTCGCCGTCGGCCGCCGCGGCGGTCGACGCGGTCACGCGCAGGGTCCCGCCGCGGGGCATCGCCTCGAGCGCGTTCTCGACGAGGTTCGCGAGCGCCTCGCGCAGGCCGCCCGCATCGGCGGCGACCCGCGGCAGCCCGGCCGGGACGTCGAGGTCGACGGCGACCCCCTGGGCACCCGCCTGGTGCCCGAAGAGGAGGACGAGGTCCTCCGCGAGCGCCGCGAGGTCGACGGCCGCGACCTCCGCCGGCGCCGGGCGCGCGAACTGGAGGAGCTGGCCCGTCACCTGCGCCAGCCGGTCCACCTCGCCGAGGATGAGCGAGAGGTCCTGGCGGCGCGGGTCGTCGGCCGGCAGGTCCTCGCGGAGCGCCTGCGACAGCGCCTTGATCGAGGAGAGCGGGTTCTTCACCCGGTGGGCGACGCTCGCCGAGAGGCGCCCGAGGCTCGCGAGCCGCTCCTCGTCGCGGAGCCGCCGCTCGAGCGCGATCTTCTCCTCGAGGAGCGAGGCCGACGCCGCCGCGACCGCGAGCGTCCCGGCGACGGCCTCGACCGGCGCGAGGTCGTCCTGGTCGAGCGGGAAGCCGTCGCGCCGCCGCCCGAGCGCGAGGACGCCGACCGTCCGGCCCTCGTAGCGGAGGGGGACGATCCGCTCGACGCCCGCCCCGCGCACGTCCTGGGCGAGGTCGGCGTCGAGCTCGTCGCCGACGAGCCGCTCCCACGGGAGCCAGCGCGGCGGGTGGGCGGCCGCGATGCGGCGGCCGTCGGGGACGGCGATCGCGACGCCCGCGCGCTCGAGGGCGAGCGCCTCGGCCACGCCCTCCGAGGCGCGCGTGGCCAGGGCCTCGGCGGACGAGACGCCCGGGCGCGCGAGCTCGCGCGCGAGGTCGCGGAGGCGCCGCGCCTGCTCGGCCTCGGGCACGAGGAGCCGCCCGAAGCCCTGCTGGAGCGAGCGGCGGAACCGGTGGACGAGGAAGGCGACGAAGACGATGAAGAGGGCCTCGATCGTGCGGGCGTCGAGCCGGTACGTCTCGGCCAGCGCCCGCGAGAGCGACGACACGCCGGTGAGGTAGACGAGGACGACGCCGAGGCCGACGATCGCGTAGATGAGCCCGCGGCGGACGAGCGCGCGCACGCGGTAGTAGCGGTAGACGTGGAACGCGATCGCGACCGACGGCGCGTTCGAGGCGACGATCGTCGCCAGCGAGAGCGCCAGGCGCGGCCGCTCGGGGCTCCCGCGCCAGAGCCAGAAGAAGAAGAGCACGGCCGCGGCCGCCGCCGCGAGGATCGTGAGGGCGACCGCCCGGTAGAACGGCGTCGCCTCCGGTCCGGCGAACGCCCGCCCGGCCGAGCGGCGGCCGACCTCGTAGGCGAGCGCCGACGCGAGCATGAGGGCGAGGACGTACCAGATCCGGAACGGGACCGTCCACGTCAGCGCCAGCGCCGCCGCCGGCCAGTAGAGCGGCGCCGTCAGCAGCGCCTTCCGCGCCGTCGACGCGTCCGGCCGGATGACGAAGAGGATGAGCCCGTGGAGCAGCAGGCTCGGGGCGAGGGCCAGGCCGGCGTAGGCGACGAACTCCGTGGCCGCGAGGAAGCGCGGGAGCGGGCGCGCGAAGAGGGCCGTCGCCAGCGCGCCCGTCAGGTTCGCGGCGTTCCAGACGAGCAGCGACGCCGCCAGCAGCGCGAAGAGGAGCTCGCCGCGGCGCCTGAGGGGCCGCCGCCAGATGAGCCCGAGGAGGACCGCGTGAAGCAGCGTGCCGAGCGCGTACCCCGAGGCCTCGACGAGAGCCTGAAGGCCCATTGCGGTAAGAGCTTACCTCTCGGACGCGCGCGGGGTCAAGGGCGTGCGATCCCGAAAAGATGTCGTACCCTTGGAGTAAAATGTCGGGGCGGTGGGGTGGGGGGTGGTGGGGCCCCGGGAGCGCAGGCGCCGGAGCGCGCCGCCGAGCGGCCCGCTCGCCGCGTAGAGACCGAACCCGGCCGCCGCCGCCCCCGCCGGCCCGAGGAGCGCCGCCGCCGCGGCGGCGCCGGCCGCGCCCGCGTACGTCCGCCGGCGCCGGAGCGACAGGCGCGCCGCGAGGTGCGGGTAAGGGATGCGGCTCACCATGAGGAGCGCGAGCGCCAGCCCGAGCGCCGGCAGCGCGGACGCCGCCCACGGGGCGACCGTCGCCGCCAGGGCGGCCGTGGCCGCGACCGCGCCGGCCGCCGCCGTGCACGGGAGGCCCCGGAAGGTCGCGTGGGCGGCCGGGCTCGGGTCGTTGCCGACGTTGAAGCGGGCGAGGCGGAACGCGGTCGCCGCCAGGTAGGCGAGGGCGGCGGCGAGCGCCGCCACGCCCGGGGCGACGGCCACGAGCAGGGCGGCCGGAGCGGCGCCGAAGGAGACGACATCGGCCAGGCTGTCGAGCTCTCCCCCGAAGGGCGAGGCGACGCCGAGCGCCCGGGCGACCCGACCGTCCAGGGCGTCGGCGAGCGCCGCCGCGACCAGGCACAGGGCCGCGACCGCCGGCGCCGGCGGCGCCCCGGGCGGGAGCGCCGGCGCGAGCAGCAGCACGCCGAGGGCGGCCGCGCCGCCCGCGAGGTTCGTCAGGCTCAGAAGGGCGGGCAGCGACCTTGCGGCGGGTGCCAGCCGCCGTCGCGCTGCACCGGCGGCGCCCGCGACCGCGGCGCCGGCGACGCCCGCCGCCAGGCGGATCGGGCTCCGGACGGGAACCGGCATGAGGTGTCCTCCAACGGACGGCGTCCTCGGGGGATCGCGCCCCGCCCCCCTGCAGCGGGGGGCTTCGCTCCCGCGCGCTCCGGTCCGGACAACACAAACCCCGTACCCGACCGCGGGCCGGCATTCCCGCGTCCCGCGGGCCTTCGCCTTGACAGCCCCGGGCGGAGCCGCTAAACTCCAACCTCTTTTCCTGTGGGAGATTCGAGTGATCGACCGCGAGCTCCTCGAGATCCTCGCCTGCCCGCTCTGCAAGACGGAGGTGCGCCTCGAGGGCGACCGGATCGTCTGCGCGCGCTGCGGCCGGCGCTACCCCATCCGCGACGAGATCCCGGTGATGCTGATCGAGGAGGCCGAGGCCCCCGGCGAGCCGGCCGAGAGGGGAAGCGGCGGCTCGGGCTCGGGCGGTCCGGGCGGCGGCGGCAGCGGCGGCGGCGGCGGCGCCGCCTCGGCCTGAACGCGCGCGGAGCGCAAGGGCAAGGGATCGGGCGGTGCGGACCGCGATCGTCTCCGACATCCACGCGAACCTCGAGGCGCTTCAGGCCGTCCTCGCCCACATCGAGGCGGAGAAGGTCGAGGACATCGTCTGCCTCGGCGACATCATCGGGTACGGCCCGCAGCCGCTCGAGTGCCTGGACGTCGCCATCGAGAGGTTCCGCTGGAACCTCATGGGAAACCACGAGGAGGCCGTGCTCTACGGCGCGATCGCCTTCAACCCGAAGGCCAAGATGGCGATCGACTGGACGCGCGACCAGCTGAACCTGCCGAGCGAGCCGTCGGACACGCGCAACCTGCGCTGGAAGTTCCTCGGCGACCTGAAGGTCCAGGTGGTCGAGAACGGCCGGCTGTTCGTCCACGCCTCGCCCCGCGACCCCGTCCGCGAGTACATCTTCCCGACCGACGTCCTCGACGTGGACAAGATGAAGTCGATCTTCCGGCGCGTCGAGACCGTCTGCTTCATCGGCCACACCCACATCCCGGGGGTGATCCACGAGGGCGGCCGGTTCACGCCGCCCCGCGAGGATCGGTTCGAGTTCCCGCTCGCCCCGCTCGAGGAGAAGCTGCTCGTGAACGTCGGCTCGGTCGGGCAGCCGCGCGACGGCGACTACCGCGCGAGCTACGCCGTCCTCGAGGACGACCGCCTCACGTTCTTCCGCGTCGACTACGACGTCGAGAAGACGATCGAGCGGATCCAGGCGATCGACCGCTTGCCCGGCTACCTCGCGAGCCGGCTTCGTGAGGGAAGGTGATGGACGGCAGGCGCACGCTCCTCGCGATCTCCCTCTCGATCCTGATCCTCGTGGGGTTCCAGTGGCTCCACTCCGTCCTCTACCCGCCGCCGCCGAAGAAGCCCGGGCCCGAGACGGACAAGAAGCCCGAGGCCGGGGCGCCGGCCGATCCCGGCGGGGCCGGAGAGCCGGTGAAGCCCGAGGCGGAGCCGCCCGCGCCGCCCGCGGCGGGGACGCCCGGGGGGGGGGCCCCGGTCGCCGGCGGCCCGGCCGCGCCCGCGCCCGCGCCCGCCGCGCCGTCCCCGGTCGCCGGACCCCCGGCCGCCTCGCCCGCGGCGCCGGCCGTCCCGCGCACGATCCCGTTCGAGACGGCGGTCTACCGCGGCGAGCTCGCCTCGACCGGCGCCGTCATCGCCCGCCTCGAGCTCGCCGGCTGGAAGGAGGACGACCGGAAGACGCCGCTCGGCCTCCTCCGCCCCTTCGGCGACGAGACCCGGCCGGCGCTGAGGCTCCGGCAGCACCCGAAGGGACCGGCGTTCGCCGTCGACCCGGCGAACCTCGTCTGGGAGGCGCAGGAGCTCGAGGGCGGCGGGGCGCTCTTCCGCGCCCAGCTCGCCCCGAAGCTCGCCGTCGAGAAGGAGATCCGCCCCGCCCCCGAGGGGCGCCACCACTTCGACGTCGCCATCCGCCTCCGCAACGAGACGGGCGCCGACCTGGAGCTCGCCTACGAGCTCGTCGCCGTCGACGGCATGAGCCCCGAGGACCGCGCGTCCGAGGACCCGGACAGCCACGCGGTCTACGGGGTCTTCGACGACGAGCGCGTGACGGTCGGCCTGAAGACCGAGGTCGCGGACGACATCGAGGACGACGAGCCGATCGAGAAGGCGAACACGGCCTACGGCGGCGTCGCCAACCGCTACTTCACGATCGTCCTGGCGCCGCGCGAGAGCGACAAGGACCAGCCGGTCTACTTCGCCGAGCGCCTGGATCCCCCCGGCCACAAGAAGGACGAGGGGCCGCCGCCGAGCGTGCGCGCCGGCTACCGGCGGACGTTCAAGGTCTTGAAGGGGGGGACGGCGGAGCACCGCTACACCCTCTTCGCCGGCCCGAAGAAGGACGACATCCTCGCCTCCTACGAGCCGCCGAAGGCCGCGCAGCTCAAGAACCCCGAGATCAAGGGCCTCGCGCGGCTCCTCGACCTGGGCTTCATGGAGTCGCTGTCGAAGGTCTTCCTCTGGATCCTGACGACGCTCCAGGGGCTCACGAACAGCTACGGGATCGCGATCATCCTGCTGACGATCATCGTCCGGGCGGCGCTCCACCCGCTGTCGGTGAAGTCGCAGCGCTCGATGTACAAGATGCAGAAGCTGAAGCCGAAGATGGACGCCATCCGCGAGAAGTACAAGGGGAAGCGCTCGAAGGAGGCGCTCCAGCGGATGAACCTCGAGACCATGGAGCTCTACCGCGAGCACGGAGTCTCGCCGCTCGGCGGCTGCCTCCCCATGTTCCTCCAGCTCCCGGTCTTCATCGGCCTCTACAACGCGCTCGCCTACTCGATCGAGCTCCGCCAGACGCCGTTCCTCTACATCGACGACCTCTCGCGGCCGGACCGCCTGTTCCACCTGGGGCTCGAGCTGCCGCTCATCGGCCACTACTTCGACTGGTTCAACCTCCTGCCGCTGCTCATGATCGTCGTCATGGTCGTCCAGCAGAAGCTGCAGCCGAAGCCGCCCGACCCGCAGCAGGAGGCGCAGCAGAAGATGATGACGTACATGTTCGTCGTCTTCGGCTTCCTCTTCTACAACGTCCCCGCGGGGCTCGTGCTCTACTTCCTCACGAGCTCGATCATCGGCATCGGCGAGCAGAAGTGGGTGAAGCACCGCATCGAGCAGTCCGAGGGCGGCGGGGCCGCGCCCGCCGCCGCGACCGCGGCCTCCTGACGTTGGCGCGAGGCGGCATCCCCCTCAGGCTCCTCCTCGCCGCCCCTCTCCTGTTCGTTCTCGGGGCCTTGCCGGCGGACGCCGCGGACGACGCCGCCGCCCTGTTCGCCCGCGGGCTCCGCGCCTACGAGGCCCGGCGCCTCGGCGAGGCGCGGGAAGCGCTCGAGCGCGCGGCCGCGGCCGACCCGCGCCACGTGGACGCGCGCTACGTGCTCGGCCTCGTCTACCTCGAGGGCGAGCGCTGCGGCTCGGCGGTGCGCTGGTTCGAGGCGGCGATCGCGCTCGCGCCGCGCGAGGCGAAGCTCCACTACTCGCTCGGCGTCGCGCTCGGGCGGCTCGGGGCGCGGGAGCGCGCCCTCGCCGCCCTCGAGCGCGCGGCCGAGCTCGACCCGAGGTTCGCCGACACGCCCTTCCAGCAGGGGGTGCTGCGGGCCGAGGTGGGCGACGACGCGGGCGCCGAGGCCGCCCTGCGGCGGGCGGTCGCGCTCGACGCCCGTCACGCGAAGGCGCGGCTCAAGCTCGGGATCGTCCTCGTGCGGCGCGAGCGCTGGGCCGAGGCGGCCGACGAGCTCGAGCGCGCGGCCGCCCTCCTCCCCGATGAGCCGGCCGCGCCCCTGAACCTCGCCAAGGCCTACCGCCGCCTCGGGCGCGAGGCGGACGCCGCCCGCGCCCTCGAGGCGTACGCCCGCCTGGCCGAGGCGGCGCGCCGTCGCGCCCTCGAGCGCCGCGACCGCGAGAAGGCGCGCGAGATGGTCGAGGCCGCGCGCCTCGCCGAGGCCGACGGCGACCGCGCCGCCGCCCGCGCCCTGGCCGCGCGCGCGCTCGAGCTCGACCCCGGCCGCGAGGACGCGCGGGCGCTGCTCGACGAGCTCGGCGGACGCTGAAGCGGACCGCGCGGAAGCCGAAGCCCAATCCTTGCCGCGCGCTCCGCGGCGGGGAGTTCGGGGGGCGGAGCCCCCCGAAGACGAAGATCAGCGAAGAGCTTGTGAATCGATAGATTCACAGGCTCTGAGTATACTCGGCGCTCGGGGTGAAGGGCGTCCCGGCGATCGCCGGGGGTCCGGCCGCTGACGGGGGGGCTCGGGGGCCGTGGCGCTCCGCTGGATCAAGAAGCGCGACGGCCGGCGCGTCCGGTTCGAGGCGGAGAAGCTCGCCGACTCGATCTCCGAGGCGGCGCGCGAGGCCGGTGAGCCGCACGGCGTCCCGGCCGGCGAGCTGGCCCTCGTCGTCGCCCACTTCCTCGAGAAGCACTTCACCGACCGGATCCCCGAGGTCTCGGACCTCCGCGACCTGGTCGAGAAGCTCCTGCTCGACACCGGCCACCCCCGGGTCGCGGCGGCCTTCGTCGCCGGGCGCGAGCGGCGCGACCGGCTGCGCGAGGAGCTGGTCGTGGTGCGGTCGGAGGACGACGGGCTCGGGTTCGCCGAGGGGCCGGGGGCGGGGGCGGGCTCCGGCCCGGGGGCGGGCTCCGGCCCGGGGTCGGCCTCCGGAGAGGCGGGCGACCCCTGGGCCAAGGGCAGGATCGTCGTCGCCCTCGAGCGCCGCGGGCTCGAGACGGCGCTCGCCGACGAGATCGCGGCCGCCGTCGAGGCGAAGGTCTTCGCCCTCGGCGTCCGGCGGGTGACGGCCGGGGTCGTGCGCGAGCTCGTGGACCTCGAGGTCGCGGGCCGCCGGCTGGCGCAGCGCTTCCGGCTCGGGCGGCCCGGCGAGGTCGTCGTCCGCACCGACGAGATCCGGCGCCGGCTCCTCGAGGACGGGGCGGCGGCCACGCCCGAGGGCGCCGAGGGCGGGGCCGGCGCCGACGTCCTCGCCCGGCTCGCGCTCGCCGAGGTCTACCCGCCGGACGCCGCCGAGGCGCACCGCGCCGGCGAGATCCACATAGCCGGCCTCGGACGCCCGCTGCGCCTCGTCGCGGGGGCGATCGACCTCGAGGCCGTCAAGGTCCAGGGCGGACGCTCGGTCGCGACGGCGGGCGACCTGGGCGCGGCCCTCGCGGGGGCCGTCCTCCGGGCGGCCGCGCGCCACGGGCGGGCCGTCGCCGTCCCGTGGGCGGACGTCCTGCTGGCGCCGTTCGTGCGCAAGAAGGAGCCGGCGGCCCGGCGCGAGGTCCGCGAGATGCTGCGCGCGCTCGCGGCCGCGGCGGGCGGCGTCGCCCCGGCCGTCTTCCTCCACGTGGCCGGCGCCACGCCCCCGGAGCTCGCGGGCCGGCCCGCGATCGGCCCGGGCGCCCGGACGTGGCACGCGACCTACGGCGAGCTCGGGCCCGAGGTCGAGCGGGCCGCCCGTCTCCTGCTCGAGGCGCCGGACGCGGATGGCCTCGCCCCGGCCGCGCCGGCTCGCGTCGTCTCGGTCGCGGCCGGCGAGGCGCCGCCGGCGCCGGTCGCGGCGGCGCTCGACGCCCTGGCGGCCCACGTCCTCGTCCAGGGCCCGGGCCTCGCCCCGCCCCTCGCCCGCGGGCTGGCGCCGCCCGCGCCCGCGCCCGCCTCGCGGCGCGCGTCCGCCGCGGGCTCGGAGCCGGCGCCCGCCGTCCACGCGGGCTGCGCCGCGCTCGTCGCCCTGAACGTCGCGCGCGCGGCCTACCGCGCGGGGAGCGGGCCGGACGCGCTCGCCGCCTTCGAGCGCGAGCTCGAGGGAGCGCTCGGCATGGCCCTCGACGCCTTCAAGGCGCGGGCCGACGACCTGCTCGCCCACGTCTGGCGGCCGCCCCTCCCCCTCTGGGAGCCGGCGGCCCCGGCCGTCCGCCCGGACCCGTTCGCGACGCCGGCGGCCCGGGCCGTCTACGGGCTCGCCCTCGTCGGCTGGGTCGAGGCGGCGCGCGCCCTCGCCGGCGACGCGGCCGGCTCGGACGCCGTCCCCGGCGCCGAGGAGGCGGTCGCCGCGGTCCTCCTCCGGCTCACCCGGCGCGCGGTCGCCGAGGGCGGGCGGCGCGGGCTCGCCGTCGCCGTCTGCGACGCCGACCTCGGGCTCGCGCGGCGGCGACTCGCCGACCTCGACCTCGCGCGGTTCAGGGCGGCGCGGACCGTCGTCCGCGCGGGGCCGGGCGGGGCGCACGACTTCGCCTACGGGGCCGGGCTCCTGGCAACCGCGCCGGCCGCCGAGGCGGCGCGGGCGGCGCGCCTGCTCGCCCGGCCGCTCGGGCTGGCGCCGTTCGTGGCGCGCGGCCCGGAGCTGCGCGGGCGGGTCGAGGCGGTCGTGGCGGCCGTGGCGGCCGTGGCGGCAGGGTAGGACGCTGTGACCTCTGGGTCCTCTCCTTCTCTTCCTCCGTGTCTTCGTCTCTTCGTCTCTCTGATATCCTGACAGGGTGATCCCGGCTCGCTTCTACGACCCCGGCCCCGAGCGGGTCGCGCATTGCCGCGTGTGCCCCCATGCCTGCCGGGTCTCCCCGGGAGAGGCCGGAATGTGCGGCTACCGGCTCAACATCGACGGCATCCTCTACGCCAAGAACTACGAGGAGGTGACGCGGCTCTCGGTCGACCCGATCGAGTCGGTGCCGCTCTACCACTTCCACCCCGGGACGAGCGTCCTCTCGATCGCCTCCCTCGGGGCGAACCTGCCCGAGCGGGCGACCCCGTACGTCGGTCCGCCGCCCGAGGAGACCGAGTCGCGCTGGTTCTCGCCGGCGGAGCTCGTGGACACGGCCGCGGGGCGCGGCGTGCGGGCGATCGTCTACGCCGGCCCCGAGGCCCTCCTTTGGCCCGAGTTCCTGATCGACATCGCGGCGCCGGCGCGCGAGGAGGGTCTCCGCAACATCCTCGTGACCAACGGCTACGGGCTCGACGGGCCGGTCACCGAGATCGCCCCGCTCGTCTCGGCGGCGGCCCTCGTCTTCCTCGGCGGGCACGACGCCTACCAAGCGCTCGGGGCGACGGCCGGGGTCGAGCCGGTCGTCCGGACGGGACGGGCCCTCGCGGCCGGGGGCGCTCACCTCGAGGCGGTCTTCCTCGTCGTCCAGGGCGTCAACGACTCGGACGCGGCCCTCGCCGAGGCCGGCCGGATCCTGGCGACCGACGTCCGGCCGTCCGCCGTCCACGTCTCGAGCACGCTCGCCCCCGGGAGGACGCCGAAGGTGCAGGCGCTGCGCCACGCCCACGCCCGGCTCCGCACCACCCTATCCCCTATCCCCGTCTACTCTTCCATCCTCTTCGACCCGATCGGGAACGACTCGGCCTGCCGGCGCTGCGGGGCGATCCTCGTCAGCCGGAGCGGGCCTGCGCCCCGGATCGGACCCCTCGAGCCGCCGGGGCGCTGCGGCGTCTGCGGCGAGAAGGCCGATATCATCTTCGAACCCGCTTGATGGCGGCTGCCGGCGCGCGCGCGCCGGCGGCCTTGTGGACAACCGGTGGATTCGCCGCCGTGTGTACTTTATAGTTTGTAACTTATGAACAACGCGGCCGGGTGAGGAACCCACCCATGCACCTCTCGAAGCTCGAGCTCTGCGGTTTCAAGTCGTTCGCCGACCGCACCGAGATCCAGCTCACGCGCGGGCTGACGGTGATCGTCGGCCCCAACGGCTGCGGGAAGAGCAACGTCGTCGATGCGATCCGCTGGGCGCTCGGCGAGCAGAGCGCCAGGAGCCTGCGCGGCGGCAACATGCAGGACGTGATCTTCAACGGCGGCGGGCGGCGCGGCCCGAGCCCGTTCGCCGAGGTCGCGCTCCACTTCGACAACCGCGACCGGCTGCTCGCGGTCGAGAAGGACGACGTCAAGGTGACGCGACGGCTCTCGCGGGCGGGCGAGAGCGAGTACCTCCTCAACGGGAAACCCTGCCGGCTCCGGGACATCCGCGAGCTGCTCCTCGACACGGGCGTCGGCCAGACGGCCTGCGCGTTCGTCGAGCAGGGCAAGATCGACGCCCTCCTCCACGCGAGCCCCGAGGAGCGGCGCGCCGTCCTCGAGGAGGCGGCCGGCATCGGCAAGCACAAGCTCCGGAAGAAGGAGACGGTCGAGCGGCTGGCGACCGCCGCGAAGGACCGCGAGCGGCTCGCCGAGGTCCTGGCCGAGACGACGGCGCGCGAGCGCCGCCTGCGGTCGCAGGCCGAGAAGGCGCGCCGCTACGTCGAGCTGCGCGAGCGCCTGCGGGCGCTAAGGCTCGAGGTCGCGCGGCGCAAGAAGGCGACCCTCCTCGCCGCCGAGGCCGAGGCGCGCGAGCGGGCCCGGGCGACCGAGGCCGAGCGGGCGCGGCTCGGGACGGAGGCCGGGGCGCTGGCGGCCGCCGCCCTCGCGCTCGCCGAGGACCGGCGCCGCCGGGAGCGGACCCTCGCCGAGGCCGAGACCGCCTTCCGCGAGACCCAGCTCGCCTTCGAGCGCCGCCGCCAGGAGGCGGAGCACGAGAGGCGGCGCGAGAAGGACCTGGAGCAGGAGGCGGCGCGCCTCGAGCGCAACGCCCACGGGCTCGAGACGCGGGCGGCGGCGCTCGCGAAGGAGGCCGAGACCGCGCAGCGGAAGGCCGACGCGCGCAAGGTCGAGGACGCGTCGCTGCTGGCGCGCGCCGAGGCGCTGAAGAACGAGCTGGCCGACCTCGACGGGAAGGCGCAGCTCGGGAAGGAGCAGGCGGAGGCGGCGCGCCGCGACCTCGTCGCCACGCTCGAGTCCGAGGCGCGGGCGCGCAACGGGCTCGCCGAGCTCGAGGCGCGGACGAAGGTCCTGAAGAGCCGCGAGGAGCGGCTCGCGCGCCGGCGCGACGAGGTCCGGGCGACGCTCGCCACCCGCGAGGCCGAGGCGCGGGAGGTCGCGGCCGCGGCCGAGGCCGCCCTGGCCCGGGCGGAGGAGCTCGAGGACGAGGCGCGGGCCGGCTCGGCCCGGCGCGAGGACGTCGAGCGCCGGATCCGCGAGGCGGAGGAGCGCTTCCAGGAGACGCGCCGGCGCATGGCCGAGGCGGACGCGCGGATCGAGGCCATCGCCCGCCTCGAGCGCGAGGGCTTCGGCCTCGAGCCCGGCGCCCGCGCCCTGATCGCGCTCGGGGCGGCGGGCGGGCCGGCGGGCGCGCCCGGGGCGATCGCCCGGGCGGAGGTCGTCGGGCCGCTCGCCGACCTCGTGAAGCTCGCGGACCGGAAGCACGCGCTCGCGATCGAGGCGGCGCTCGGCCCCGCGGCGCAGTGGGTGGCCGTCCGCACGGCCGCCGGGGCCGTGGCGCTGCTCGACCACCTTGCGGCGGCGGACGCCGGGCGAGCGACGCTGTTCGCGCTCGACACGCCGCCCTGCGGCTTCGTGTCCCGGAGCGCGTGCCTCGCCGACCACGTCGGCGCCGACGACCCGGCCGTCGCCATCCTCCTCCGGCGGCTCACCGGCGGCGTCCATCTCGTCGCCGACCGGGCGGCGGCCCTCGCGCTGCGGCCCGCGCTCGGGCCCGGCGAGGCCGCCGTCACCCTCGCCGGCGAGCGCATCGGCGCCGAGGGCACGATCGCCGGCGGCCACGGCGCGCAGGCATCGCGGATCGAGACCCGGTGCGAGCGCGAGGCGCTCGCCGCCGTGCGGGCAAGCCTCGACCTGGCGCTCGCGGCCGTGCGGGCGGAGCTCGAGCGGCTCCGCGGCGAGGAGAAGCAGGCGGCCCAGGCGCTCGAGCGGGCGCGGGCCGAGCAGGCCGAGGCGAAGCTCCGCGCCTTCGGGGGCCGGAAGGAGCGCGAGGAGCGCGAGAAGGGGCTCGCGCGGCTCCGCGAGGAGGACCGGATCGCGTCGTCCGAGCTCGCCGAGATCGCGCGCGACTTCGAGGACGGCGGCGCCCGGGGGAAGACGCTCGGGGCGGAGGCGGCGCGGCTCCGGGCCGGGGCGACCGAGCTCGAGGCGCGGGCCGCCGACCTCTCGAAGCAGCTCGAGGACCTCGAGGCGAAGCGCTCGGAGGTCCGCGACGCCCGCGAGGAGGCGCGCCTCGGCCTCGCCCGCGGGGCCGCGCACGTCGAGGGCCTGCGGGCGACGGCGGCGCGCGCCGAGCGCGAGGCCGAGGAGGCGCGGAAGGCGCTCGCCCAGACGCGCGGCGACCAGGACCAGGCGCGCGGCCGCCTCCAGGCGGCGCGCGAGGCCGGCGAGCGGGCGAAGGCCGATGCCGAGGCCCTGGCGAAGCGACGCGCCGAGCGCGAGGCGGCGGCCGAGGCCGAGCGCCGCGAGCTCGAGCGGACGGCGCGCGAGCTCGGCGAGACGCGCGAGAAGGAGCAGAAGGCGATCGAGAAGCGGGGGCGCCTCGAGGCGCTCCTGGCCGACGTCCGGGCCGCCGAGCGCGAGGCGAAGCACCGCCTCGCCGACCTGGCCGGGCGCCTGAAGGACGACCTCGGGGCCGACCTCGAGGCCCTCGCCCCGCCCGAGCCGGAGGCGCCGGGCGCCCCGGCCTTCAACGAGGTCGTGGCCGAGGAGGAGGCGTCGCGCCTCCGCGAGGCCATGGAGGCGCTCGGCAACGTCAACCTCGAGGCGATCGCCGAGGCCGAGGAGGTCGAGAAGAAGCGGGCCTTCCTCGCCGTCCAGCAGGCCGACCTGGAGAAGGCCGAGGGGGACCTCCGCCTCGCGCTCAAGCGGATCGACGAGCACTGCCGGACGCGCTTCCTCGAGACGTTCGAGGCGGTCCGCGGGCACTTCCAGACGATCTTCCGCAAGCTCTTCGGGGGCGGGCGGGCGGACCTCGTCCTCGAGGCCGGCGCCGATCCGCTCGAGGCGGGCGTCGACGTCCAGGCGCGCCCGCCCGGCAAGGAGGCGCGGACGCTCTCGCTGCTCTCGGGCGGCGAGAAGACGCTCGCGACCGTCGCCCTGCTCATGGCCGTCTTCCGCGCCAAGCCCGGCCCCTTCTGCATCCTCGACGAGGTGGACGCCGCCCTCGACGAGCACAACGTCACGCGCCTCTCGTCCCTCCTGCGGGAGATGGTCGATCGCAGCCAGTTCCTGATCGTCTCGCACAGCAAGCGGACGATGTCGTCGGCCGACGCCCTCTACGGGATCACGATGCCCGAGCCGGGCGTCTCGGCGCCCATCTCCGTGCGCCTCGGCCGGGTCGCGGAGGAGCCGGCCGACGGCAACGGCGAGCACGCGAGCGAGGCCGCGCCGACCCTCGCCACCGCCGCCGCGTGAGGACCTCCGTGTCCTCCGGTCCTTCACCGTGTCGAGAGAGCCGGATCTCGCGGAGCCGGGCCCGCGCGCCTGCGCCTACTGCTCCGGGGGCGCTCCGGGGACGGCGGCTTCGGTCGGCGCCTTCGGCCGGGCATCCGGGATCGGCATCCCGAGCTTCGTCGCCCGCCCCACGAGCAGGTCCGGCCGCGACTCCCGCTCCCTCTGGACCTCGAGCCGGCGCCGCATCTCGACGAGCTGCTCCCTCCGCCGCTCGAGCTCCTGGATCCGGTATCCGGCGCGCATCGCCCGCACCTGCTCGCGCACGGTCGCGAGGCCGAGCGCGAGGATGAGGCCGAGCGCGATCAGGTAGCGGATGACCCCCACGCTCGGCCCTCCCCCGGTCGCTCGGCCACGCGCAGCTTGGCGCTCCGGGCGCGGCGGTTCGCCCGGACCTCGTCCTCGCCGGCGACGACCGGCTTCTTCGTGACGACCGCGAGCCGGCCGGCCTTCGCCCCCTCGCGGAACGCGTGCTTCACCAGCCGGTCTTCGAGGCTGTGGAACGAGATCACGGCCGCCCGCCCGCCCGGCGCGAGGACGCGCGGCACGGCCTCGAGCGCCCGCTCGAGCTCGCCGAGCTCGTCGTTGACGGCGATCCGGAGCGCCTGGAACGTGCGGGTCGCCGGGTGGAGGCGGCGGGTGTCGGCGGACCGCGGGACGGCCCGGGCGACGACGTCGGCCAGCCGGTCCGTCGTGCGGATCGGCGCGCGGCGGCGCTCCTCGGCGATCGCCCGCGCGATCCGGCGCGAGAGCCGCTCCTCCCCGAGGCGGAAGATGAGGTCGGCGAGGTCGCGCTCCGGGAGGTCGTTCACGAGGTCGGCGGCGGTGTCCGTCGCCTCTTCCGGGTCCATGCGCATGTCGAGCGGCCCCGGGCGGTCGAAGGCGAAGCCGCGCCCGGGCGTGTCGAACTGCATGGAGCTGACGCCGATGTCGAGGAGAAGCCCGTCGAGGCGCGGGAAGCCCGCGGCCGCGAGCGCCGCCTCGAGGTCCCCGAACCGCCCGTGCCGGAGCCGCACGACATCCCCCAGGTCCTGCAGCCGCTCGCGCGCGACCGCCAGCGCGTGCGCGTCGCGGTCGAGCCCGAGGTAGAGCCCGCCGGGCCGGAGCCCCGGCGCCAGCACGCGCGCGTGGCCGCCGGCGCCGACCGTCCCGTCCAGGAACCGCGCGCCCGCCCGCGGCCGCAGGAACGCCGCGACCTCGGCGGCGAGGACGGGGACGTGCGGCGACGGCGGCGGCGGCCCGGGCGGCAGCCGGTCCCCCGCCGGGATCAGTGAGAGCCGGCGGCGATGTCCGGCTCGAGCCCGTAGAGCCGCCCGAAGAGGGCCTCGATCTCGGGCCCGAAGCGGACCGCCCCGTGAGCCCCGCCGCGCCCCTGGAGGCGGGCGAGGCGCTCGAAGAGGGCCAGGAGCTCCGGGCGCCGCGCCAGGAGCTCCTCGTCGCGCACCTCGCGCCTCTCGCTTCCCGCCCGGGCGAGCAGGTCGCGCACGGCGCCGATCTGCTCGCGCGCCTCGACGAACCGCGCCGGGGTCGCCGGCGCCGCGGGCGCCGCGGGCAAGAGGGGCGCCGCGGGCGCCGGCGCCGTCGCCGTCGCCGTCGTTGGGTGATGGGCCGTGATCGCCGCTGCCGTCATCCGTCCGTCCCCCCTGGCGGCCTGGCCGCCCAATCCATCCTGTCGTCCTCGATCTCGTGCTCGTGCACGTGCTCGTGCACGTGCTCGTGCCCGCGCTCGGGCGCGCCGCCGCCGTTCCGTCCCCGGCGCAGCCGCGCCGCCGCCGCCTGGAGCTCCTGGCCGGCCGCGACCGCGTGCGCGTCCTCGCGCGGGCGCAGGCAGAGCCGTCCCTGGGCGAACAGGCGGAGGATGCTGTTCAGCAGCCGCTCGAGGCGCTCGGCCTCGGCGGCCTTGCCGGCCGGGGGGCGGGCCTCTTGCGGCCGCGGAGCGGCCGCGGCCGCGACGGGGCCGCCGGTCGTCGTCGAGACGCGGCGCGCCGCATCGAGGATCCGGAGCCTTCCGCCGAGCGGCACGAACCGCTCCGTCTGTGCTCCCGTGAACCCCGGCGTGTCCCGCGCGTCCGCCATCTTCCGTCCCTCGGCCGACCGGCGCCCGCCCCGTGCGGGCACCTCTGTCCTTATCGGCTCGGAGCGTCCGAATCTATCGACTCACACGCTCCTCACCTGTCTTCGTCTTCGGGGGGCTCCGCCCCCCGAACCCCCCGCCGCGGAGCGCGCGGCCAGGCCCCCCCTCGCTCAGGTCGGGCGTCCCTGGAAGATCTGCTCCCCGAGCCGCACGAACTCGTCCGGCCCCGTCGAGGCCTGGGCCGCGGCCCAGCGGCGCGCGTCCCAGAGCTCGACCCGGTCCGAGACGCCGACGAAGACGACCTCCCGGTCGATCGCGGCCTCCTGCCGGAGCTTCTGCGGCAGCAGGAAGCGCCCCTGCTTGTCGAGCTCGCACGGCTCGGCGCGGCTGTAGAAGGCCCGCTGGAAGCGGCGGAGGTCGGTCGACCCGAGCGGGTAGGCGCCGACGCGCTCCTCGAGCGCCCGCACCACCTTGTCCCACCCCGTCTTCGTGTAGAGGAAGAGGCAGCCGTCGAGGCCGATCGTGCAGACGAACCGGTCGCGCTCCCCCGGCGGCACGGCATCGCGGAGCTTCGCCGGGAAGACCACGCGGTTCTTCGCGTCGAGGGTCGCCTCGTGCTCGCCGATGAACATCAGGGGCGACTCTGCCACTTCTTCCCACTTTCCCCCACCACGGAGGGAATATACCATCCTCCGAGCGCGAGCGTCAACGCGCCCCCGGCTCAAACCTCCTGGCGCTTGCGGATCGCGGTCGGGTGGGTCGAAGTGGGAGGCGCCGTCGCGGCCGGCGGCGGGGCCAGGGCCCGCAGGAGCTCGGCCAGGACGCGGTCGGGGGGAAGGTCCTTCGCCGGCATGACGACGTAGAGCGTGCCGGGCTCGGGCGCGATCGTCTTCGCGCGCGCGAAGGCGAGCTGGAGGAGGAGCGCCTTGCCGTCGCCGCGGTAGCGGAGGATCGCGACCTTGTCCTGGGCCGAGACGCGCACGACCCCGAGCCGCTCGCAGGCGACCCGCAGGCGCGCGAGCGACAGGAACGCGCGGACGTTCCGCGGCGGCTTGCCGAAGCGGTCCTGGATCTCGGCCGTCGCGTCGTCGAGGTCGGCGTCCGTGCGCGCGGTCGCGAGCTTGCGGTAGGCCTCCATCTTCTGCTTCGGGTCGGGGACGTAGCGGTCGGGGATGTAGGCGTCGAGGGCGAGCTCGATCTCGATCCCCTCCTCGGGGGGCGGCGGAACGTCCGCGGCCGGGCCCGCCGGGGCCGCCGCGCCGACCGGGCCGGGAGCGGAGCCGGGGGGGCCGGGCGCCTGCTCGCGCCGCCCGAGCTCCTCGACCGCCTCCTTCAGCAGGCGGCAGTAAAGGTCGTAGCCGACGCTCGCGATGTGGCCCGACTGCTGGGGCCCGAGGATGTTGCCGGCCCCGCGGATCTCGAGGTCGCGCATCGCGATCCTGAAGCCGGCGCCGAGGTCGCTGAACTCCTGGATGGCGCGGAGCCGCCGCTCGGCGACCTCGGTCACCGGCCGGCGCCGCGGCAGGAGCAGGTAGGCGTAGGCCAGGTGCTTCGACCGTCCGACGCGGCCGCGGAGCTGGTGCAGCTCGGCGAGCCCGAAGCGGTCGGCGCGGTTCAGGAAGATCGTGTTCACGCGCGGGATGTCGAGGCCGCTCTCGATGATCGCCGACGTCACGAGGACGTCCACCTCGCCGTGGTAGAAGGCGAGCATGCGCTTCTCGAGCAGCCGCTCGTCCATCTGCCCGTGCGTGACCGTGAAGCGGGCCTCGGGGACGAGCGCCTCGAGCCGCTCGGCCACGCGGTCGATCGTCTGCACGCGGTTGTGGACGAAGAAGACCTGCCCGCCGCGCGAGAGCTCGCGCAGGATCCCGTCGCGCACGAGGTCGGGCGAGTAGCGCTCGATCAGCGTCTTGATCGGCAGGCGTCCGCGGGGCGGCGTCTCGAGGATCGAGATGTCCTTGATCCCGAGGAGGGACATGTGGAGCGTGCGCGGGATCGGCGTCGCCGTCAGCGTCAGGATGTCGATCGTCTCGCGCAGGCGCTTCAGCCGCTCCTTGTGGACGACGCCGAAGCGTTGCTCCTCGTCGATGATCAGGAGGCCCAGGTCCTTGAAGCCCACGTCCTGAGAGAGCAGGCGATGCGTGCCGATCAGGATGTCGACCTCGCCGGCGCGCGTCTCGGCGAGGATGCGCCGCTGGGTCGCCTGGGTCGCGAACCGGCTCACGCACTCGACGCGCACGGGGTAAGGCGCCACGCGCTCGCGGAACGTCTCGAGATGCTGCTCGGCTAAGACCGTCGTCGGGACGAGGATCCCGACCTGCTTGCCGGCGATCGCCGTCTTGAAGGCGGCGCGCACGGCGATCTCGGTCTTGCCGTAGCCGACGTCGCCGCACAGCAGCCGGTCCATGGGGCGCGGCGACTCGAGGTCGCGCTTGACGTCGGCCGTCGCCCGCGCCTGGTCGGGCGTGTCGTCGAACGGGAAGGCGCCCTCGAGCTCCCGCTGCCACGCGTCGTCCGGCGGGAACGGCGGCTTCGGGCGCACGTCGCGCGCCGCCTGGACCGACAGGAGGTCGGCGGCGAGGTCCAGGACCGCCTCCTTCGCCTTCTCCTTCTGGCGCTGCCAGCCGGCCGTGCCGATCTTCGAGAGCCGCGGGGCGAAGCCCCGGGCCCCGACGTAGCGCTGGACGAGGTCGATCTTCGTCGCCGGGACGTAGACGACCGTGTGGTCGGCGTACTCGAGGGCGAGGTACTCCTGCGCCTGGCCCGCGGGGTCCGTCATCTTCTCGACGCGCAGGAACCGTCCGATCCCGTGGACCAGGTGGACGACCAGGTCTCCGGGCGCGAGCTCGAGGAAGCTCTCGATCGGACGGCCCGGCCGGCTGCGGCGCGGCGCCGGCGCCAGGGCGCGGCGGGCGGCGGCCGCCGAGCGCCGGAAGACCTCGCGCGTCGTCACGAGCGCGCGCCCGAGCCGGCGCAGGTGGAAGCCGCGGGCGATCGAGCCCGCCTCGATGGCGACGGCCGAGTCGAGGCCGGCGCCGCCCAGGATCTCGGCCAGGCGCTCGCGCTCGCCCTCGCGCTGGCAGTAGACGGTGATGCGCGTCCCGCCGGCCGCGAGCTCGCGCAGGCCGGCGGCGAGCCGCGAGAGCAGGTCGCCGGCGAGGGCCGACTCGGTCGGGAGCGGCGCCGGCGGGTTGACTCGCTCGACGGAGCCGATGTCGAGGTCGACCGCCGCCGCCGCGGCCGGGAACGGCAGCGCCGCCAGCTCGAGGCGCGGGAAGCGGGCCAGGCCCTCGACCACGCCCGCGGCCGGGAGGAGGTCGCCCGACCCGGAGAAGCGGCGCCCGAGCTCGGTCGCCTCGCCCGCGACCCGCTCGGGCTCGACGATCGCGACGCGCGCGCCCGCGGGCAGGACGTCGAGGAGCGAGCGCGTGTGGACCTTCGCCCCGCGGAAGAGGTCGCGGACGGAGCCGAGGAAGACCTCGAAGCGGTCGAGGGCGCGCGTCGAGCGCTGCGTGTCGGGGTCGAACTCGCGGATCGACTCGACCCGGTCGCCGAACAGCTCGATCCGGTAGGGCCCGCCGCCCGAGACCGGGAAGATGTCGACGATCCCGCCGCGCGCCGCCCACTCGCCCGGGAGCTCGACCATCGGCACGCGCGCGAGCCCGGCGCGCTCGAGCGCCTGCGAGAGCAGGTCGAGCGGCGCCTCGTCGCCCACGAGGATCGCGATCGCCGACCCGGCGACATCCCCGGGCGGCGGCACGGGCTCGAGCAGGGCCGCGACCGGGGCGACGATCGCCGTCCCCGGCGCCTCGCCGGCCGCCAGGCGACGCAGGACCTCGAGGCGCTCGGCCACGAGCTCGTGGTCCGGGTGGGCGTCGCTCGACGGGAGCGCCTCCCAGGCCGGGAAGGCGAGGATCGGGGCGTCCGGGCCCGCGAACGTGCGCAGGTCGTCCTCGACCTCCTCGGCCGCCTCGGTCGTGGGCGCGACGACGACGAGCGGGCCCGCGCCGGCCTCGGCGAGCGCTTCCCGGGCCGCGGCCACGACGAGCGCCGGCGACGACCCGTAGAGCCCGCCGGCGCGGGCGACGGCGCCGGGGCCGCCGGCGACGAGCGCGTCGAGCAGCGCGCGGACGGGGTCGTCGCGACGGAGATCGCCGAGCAGCGAGGGCATGGAAACCCGCTAGGATAGCGGGCTCGCGGGCGGGCGGCAAGGACGACCGCCCCCGTTGGCTCCGTCGCGCCGTCGCCTCAGGCGCGGAGCGACCCGCCGCCCGGGAGCGGCACGTACGGCCCGGGCTCGCCGTCCTCGAGCCCCGATCTCCGGAGCCGCTCGAGGTCCTCGTTCAGGTTGGCCTTGAGCCACCCGTCGGCGTTCGCGCCGGCGGCAACCGGAACGCGCTGGAGGGCGAGGCGGGCGAACGTGCCGATGCCCCTCAGACTGCGGTTGACGGAGATCTTCGCTCCGCCGCGCCCCTCGACCACGCAGCGCAGGACGCCGGCTCGGATGACGGCGTCCCTCCAGGGAATGAAGACGGGGCCTCCCCAGAGGGTGATGCGTTCGATCCCGTTGCTCCACGGACGGACCTTCACCCCCGCCGTGCTCGCGACCCCGAGGAGGGCCGGGCGCATTATAGAGCGTCGGCGCGGACCTCCGTCAGCCGAGCGTCGCGCCCGCCCCGAGCGCGAGCCGGAGCGCCCCCTCGATCAGGGGCGTCGGAGCGGGCGGAAGGGCCGCCTGGCGCGCGAACGGGTGCCCCCGGGCCGCGAGCCGGTTCGCGAGCGTCGGCAGGTGCGCCCGGGCGAGGGCGCCCGAGACGAGCAGCGCGCCGGGGGGCGGCGCGCCCTGCTCGACCCGCCGCGAGAGGCGCGAGCCGATCTCGGCCGCGAGGGCGTCGTCGAGGGCCCGGTGCGGGGCGTCGAGGAGGCGGCCGGCGAGGACCGTGACCCCGCCGAGGTCGAGCGCCAGGGCCGTCCCGGCGCGGATCTGGCGGAGGACGGGGGTCTCGCGGCACGAGAGGGCCCCGAGCTCGCGGCCGCGGCTGAGGACGTGCTCGACGTAGGTCGCGCCGCCCGTCGGGATCGTGAGCGTGTCGACGATCCCGGCCTCGGGGTCGAGGAGCGAGAAGCGGCTCGTCCGGTGGCCGATGTCGAGCGCGGCGACGGGCCGGTCGCCGTCGAAGAGCCCGAGGGCGTCGGCCCGCTCGTGAAGGCAGAGGCCCGCCTGCTCGACCTCGGCGCCGACCTCGAAGGTCCGCGCGTCGAGCCGCCCCTCGAGGCCGACGGCGACGGTGACGTCGATGCGCTCCCCGTCGATGGCGGCGGCGAGCTCCGCGAGCCGCTCCGCCTTCTCGCCCTCGGCGTCGGCGATGAGGAGCACGCGCACCCGCTCCCCGCCCGCGAAGTGGCGATAGAGGAGGGCGCGGACGATGGCGTGGAGCTTCCAGGCGTCGGGGGAGGCGGCGAGGAAGGCGTCGGCGCCGGCGAGGTCGGCGGCGGGCTCGCCGACGAGGGCCGCGGCCCCGCCCACGGGGTCGACGATCGCGATCCCGGGCGCGCGCGGCGTGCCGGGGTCCACGATGAGGGCGGCGCTCTCGAGCTCGCTTCGCCCGAGGAGGCGCGGCTCCGCGCCCTCGAGGTCGTAGGCGGCCGCGCGGGTGGTCGTGTCCCCGGGATCGATGATGAGCAGACGCTCCATGGGGCGGCCTCCGGTCAGAAGATGAGCTTGGCGACGCTCGACCGCCGCGCCTCGTAGTCGGGGCGGACGGGCGGCTCGATCGGGGTCGGGTACAGGGCCGGCTCGGGCGGCGGCAGCGGGGGCACGGGCAGGGGCGGCGGGGCCGGCGGAGGAACGGGGGCGGCGGCCGCGGCCGGGACGGGGACGGGGACGGGGACGGGGGCAGGAGCAGGGAGTGGGGAAGGAGAAGGGGAAGGGGAAGGGGAGGACGGGGCGGGCGCGGGCTCCGGAGCCGCCGCCTCCTCCTTCCTGCCGCCGCGGTTCCGCCCGCGGGCGGACTTGCGGGCGGCATCGCGCTCGGCCCGCGCCCGGCGGAGGATCTCGACCGGCGACGGCGCGGGGGCGGCGGCCGGCGCCTCCGCGGCCTCGGTCCCGGCGGCGGCCGGCGTCCCCGTCGCGCCGAGGCCGACCATGCGCTCGCGCAGCTCGATGACGTCGCGCCTCAGGTCGAGGAGGGCCTGCATCTGGAAGATGTCGCGGACGCACGCCCCGCGACCGTCGACGCCGTCGAGGCCGGCCGGGTACGCGCCCGAGCGCGAGGCGACGAGGTCGTCGAGCCACTCCTCGGGGGTCGCGCCGTCGACGCGCGCGCACCGGGCGACGCGCCGGTAGAAGCCGAGCGCCCGCTCGAGGGCCTCGTCCTGCCCGCAGCCGAGCTCGCGCGCGAGGGCGCCGAGCGCCCGCGCCACGACCCCCGCCCGCTTCGCCCCGACCTCGATCGCGCTGGGCGCGCCCGCTCCCTGGGCCGCCGCCGTCGTCTTCGGAAGCCGCCGCATCGCCTGCCTCCTATCCCACCGTCACGGTCCGCTTGGACGCCGCCGCCGTCGCGATCGCCGCGAGCTCCGGGATCGCGGCCGGCGCCCCCGGCGCCTCGGACGGGGCCCCCGGCTCGAGCTCGTCCGAGACCGTCCGCCTCACCTCGAAGTGCGGGTCGACCGGCTCGCCGAGCTCGAGGGCGATCTGGTCCCGGGCGAGGAGCATGAAGCCGAGGGCGTTGATCGTCCGCGGGCCGCCGAGGCCGAGGGTCGAGACGTCGATCACGCGCGCCAAGGCGACCTCGGGCGCCCAGTCGAAGAACCGGCGCACCCCCTCGCGGATCGCGGGGAAGACGAGGGGCGCGCCGCCGCCCGCGACCGCGAAGTAGTCCACGAACTGGCCGCGCCGCGAGAGGGCCTGGAGGTCCAGGCGCACGCGCTGGAGGATGGACTCGGCGAGGGCCGCCGCCTCCGCCTCGAGGAGCGGGCGGAAGTCGAGGACGCCCTCGCCCGGGATCTCGAGCCGGAAGTCGCCGCGCGGGAGCTTCTCCATGATCCGCTGCTCGGGGATCCGGAAGCGCTGGCGGCTCCGCTCGAAGATGACGCGGCTTATGTTCTCCGTGATCGTGTGCATGCCCTGCGGGACCGAGTCGGCGAGGAGCATGTCGACCTCGTTCTCGATCACGGGCAGCTTGATCCACGTCCCGTGGCCGACGTCGATCACGTACGTGTTGTAGAGCTTCATGCCGTACTTGCCGAAGAGGAGCGACATGTACGCCCCGTAACCCTGGAACTGGAGGGCCACGAACGAGAGGCGGATGCGCGTCTCCTCGACCTCGCCGGTCGCCACGTTCTTCGCCCGGATGTGGAGGTGGCTGGCGTCGCCCTCGCGGGAGAGGCGCGACTTCAGGTAGCGGAAGAAGTCGTCGGCCGCGTCCTCGCCCGCCTTGACGGGCACGCCGAAGCCCATGCCGACCTTGCGCAGCGGCCCGAGCCCGGCCTCGCGCCGCGCCCGGGAGAGGAGGAAGAGGCCCGCCTGGACGGCGACGAACGCGTCCTCGGGCGACTGGATGAGCCCCTTCTCGGTGAACCAGGAGGGCCGCTCGCTCGAGCGCGTCATCGCCCCGACGTAGCGCCAGGCCCCGCGCGCCTCGTCGAAGATCGCGAGGTTGCGGGCGAAGCGCCGGTCGCGCGACCGGTTCATGCGCCGCCAGCTCTCCTCGAGGGCGGGGGTGAGGGCGTCGCCGACGACCGACGTGAGGACGGTGACCGTGTCCTCCGCGCAGAACTTCGACGTCGACGTCCCGAGCTCGCCGCCCACGGCGACGCAGTCCTGGTAGGGCTCCCGATGAGCGCTCATGACGGTCCCCTCTCGCACTGGCTCTCTCCCCCGCCTCGCTTCGCCCGGGCGTCGGGACGCGGGCGGGATGGCGGCGTTTCTAGGCATCGGCCGGGCCGACCTGAAACTTGAGCCTCCGTTGCGATGCCGAGGCGGGCGCGGGTAACCTTTAGGCGATGGGGACGTCGACCTCGCCCGCGCCCGCGCCGGCGCCCGCGCCCTCGCCCGCGCCGCCCCTCTCCGGCTTCGGCTTCCTGCGGCGCTTCGGCGTGATCAACTTCGTCGCCCTCGCGGTCGCGACCGGCCTCGTGCTGGCGGCCGCCTTCCTCATCGCGACGCGCCGCGTCCCCGACGGCGGCCTGCCGATCGTCCTCGCGGCCCTCGTCTTCGCGGCCCTGTGCTTCGGCATGAGCGCCGCGGCCGGGCGGACGCGGCTCGGGCTCTTCATCGAGTCGGTCGAGGTCCCGCCGCTGCCGTCGCCGTTCCTCGGGCCGTCGCGCACGTGGCGGGCGGGCACGTTCGGGATCGGCGTCATCTTCCTCGCCACGTTCGCCTACGTGCTCCAGTGGTACGAGCGGCCGCTCGGGGCGGCGCTCTTCGCCGCGCTCGCCGCCGCCGTGCTCGTCTACGGGCTCCGGGCCGTGCTCGGCCGGCCCGAGCGCTACCTCGCGATCACCCGCGAGGGCCTCGAGATGGTCCACGGCGAGTGGTTCTGGACGCTCGGGTGGGACAACGTGGCCGAGATCCGGCTCGGCGGGAGCGCGGCCGGGACGGCGGTGCTGTTCGTGGCCAACGACCCGGAGTCGCTGGTCCGGACGGCGAGGCGGCGCGGGGCGGGGGAGGGGGGCACGGGGACGGGCGCGGGGACGGGCGCGGGGACGGGCACGGGCACGGGCGCGGGAGGGGCGGCGCGCGGCGACCTCGAGGCGTTGACCAGGGCCGCCCTCGCCGTCGACCGCGACCGGCGCTGGTTCGGGGCCGACGTCGTCGTCTTCGACGCCTCGCTCCCCGAGAGCGCGCGCGTCTTCTTCGAACGCTGCCGGCTCCTCGTCCAGGACCCGCGCACGCGCGAGGGCCTGCCCGCCGGGCCGGTCTTCCTCCCGTGAGCGCCTCGCCCGAGGCGCGGCCCAGCATCACGGCCGAGATCGTGGCCCTGATCCGGGCCCGCGAGCAGCGCTACCCGCCGGACCGCCGCGTCCTCGACGACCCCCTGGCCGGCCCGCTCCTCGACGCGTCCGGCTCGCGGGTCTCGGGGCTCGCGGGGGCGGCCCTCGCGCGCTCGTTCGACCTCCCCTTCGTCGGCCTCGCGCCCTTCCTCCTCGCCCGGCACCGGACGATGGACGACCTCGTCCTCGACTCGACGCGGGCCGGGGCCGCCCAGGTCGCGATCCTCGGCGCCGGGTACGACTCCCGGGCCTACCGCCTCGCCCCGCCGAAGGGTCCGGCGCGCTGGTTCGAGGTCGACCTCCCGGCGCTGTCGCGGCGGAAGCGGGCGGCCGTCGCCGACGTCCTCGGCCGCGTCCCGACCCACGTCCGCTACGTCGAGCTCGACTTCGAGCGCGAGCGCCTGATCGACCGGCTCCTCGAGGAGGGGCTCGACCCCCGCGAGCGGACGCTCTTCATCTGGGAGGGCGTCTCCTACTACCTTCCGGAGGCGGCGGTCCACGCGACCCTCGAGTCCGTCCGCGTCCTCGCGGCCGTCGGGAGCACCGTCGTCCTCGACGTCTGGGTCCGGCCGGACCTCACGAGACCGCTCGACCCGTTCCGGCGCGTCATACCCCGTCTCTTCCTCAAGGCCGTGGGGGAGCCCATCCGCTACTGGCTGCGGTCGTCCGAGGCCGCGGCCCACCTGCTCGAGACGCACGGGTTCGAGCCGACGCTAGACCTCGATAGGGTGAAGCTCCAGGGCCTCTTCGACCGGGCCTCGGGTGGGCGGCGAGGGACGGTCGCCCCGCACCTGCACGTGATCGCGGGACAGGCGCGCTGAGCCGCTTCGGTCGCGCCCGCGGCCACCACGGGCGCGACATCCGGCCACGCCGGCGAGAGGGGGGGCTCCGGTCCCCCGGGCGGACCGCCCTCGACGACTCGCCAGCGCAGACGGCGTGCCGATCTCGAGAAAGCATCCTTGAACCGCCGACCGCGCCTTGATAGGCTCGAGTCGGAGTGACGTAAACTGCGACACAGCGCGTGGATATGAGTACAGAGACGTGACGCCGCGCGACGAGCTGATCGCGATCCAGAAGCGGATCGTCGACCGCCTGAAGGACGAGATCGAGTCGTCCGTGGGGAGGATCGCGCCCGCGGTCACGCTCTACTACGAGGAGTACTGGAAGGAGTTCGAGACGGGGTACGGCCGCGTCTCGAGCAAGCGCGAGCTCCTCCAGGCGGCCGCGAAGGCGTCGATCCTCTACTGCGGCGACTACCACACGCTCCGCCAGTCGCAGGCGACCGCCCTCCGCCTCATCGAGGACCTGTCGCGGGAGCGCGAGGTGATCGTCGCGATCGAGATGATCGCGATCGAGGACCAGGCCTCGATCGACGCCTACCTCGACGGACGGCTCGACGACATCCAGCTCCTCAAGGCGATCGACTACGCGAACACGTGGGACTTCCACTGGCCCCCGTACCGGGCGATCCTCGACTTCTGCCGGCGCCGCGGGCTGCGCGTGGTCGGCATCAACTGCGACCCGTCCTCGGACCGGAGCGACCGGATCCTCGAGCGCGACTTCCGCGCCGCCGAGACGATCGTCCGCGAGACCGAGGCCCGTCCGGAAGCGCTGGTGTTCGTCTTCGACGGCGACCTGCACGTCGCCCGCGACCACCTGCCGCTCATCGTCGACAGCCTGCTGCGCCGCAAGCGCCTCGAGCGCCGCCGGCTGATCGTCCACCAGAACGTCGAGTCGATCTACTGGCGGCTCGCGGAGGAGCACCTCGAGCGCGTCGTCGACTGCGTCCGGCTCGCCGAGGACAGCTTCTGCGTGCTGACCGCGACCCCGCTCGTCAAGCTCCAGAGCTACCTGAACTGGGAGCAGAACCACGCCGAGCTGTCCCCCGTCGTTCACCCCGACTGGCGGCACCGCGGCGACGAGGACGACGACGACGCCGACGACGCCGACGACGCCCCCGACTACGGCGAGCAGATCCACGAGATCGTGAAGACGATCGCCGGCTTCCTCGAGATCGACGAGCCGGGCCTCGACGACTTCATCGTCTACACGGCGGGCGACCTGGGCTTCCTCGAGGCCCTCGAGCGCGACCCGCGGTTCGGCCCGCACGACATCCTCGAGATCAAGCGCCAGATCGCGGCCAGCGAGAGCTACTTCATCCCGCGGGCGAACGTGATCTACCTCGCCGACCTCTCCCTCCACCGCGCGGCCGAGGAGGCGTCGCACTTCCTCAACACGCTCTGCGCGGGCTGGAACGGGACCGCGAGGCCGCGGTCGCGCCGCGATGCCTTCTACTTCAAGACGATCGTCGAGGCGCTCGGGTTCTTCGGCTCGCGGATCATCGACCCCAAGCGCGCCTGCCTGAGCGAGCGCGACCACGTCGAGCTCGTCCTGCGCACGAAGCGCAAGCGCCTCGACCTGGCGGGGAGCGAGATCCGGACGATGGCGCGCGAGGTCCTGCGCCACCTCGCCGCCGAGCGCCGCTACCTGAGGACGCGGCGGTTCCCGCCGCTGCGCCGCCTCTACGAGGAGTCGTCGCGGGTCGTGGACGCCGCCGCGCACGGCCTCGGCTACATCCTCGGCGACAAGCTCTACAACGCCATGATCGAGGGCGAGGTGCTGAAGGACGAGGTCCGCGCCCTCTTCTACGAGCCGTTCGCCAGCGAAGGCGACGCCTTCAAGACCTACCTGCGCTGGGTCGAGCGGCTGAACCACGTGCCGCACGATCACCCGGTCGGAAGCGAGTCGTTCCTCGTGCGGACCGCCGGGTCGGGCGCGTCGGCGCTGAGGCTGTAGCCGGCGACGTCGGTCTTCTCGACGGCTCTCAGACCTCGATGGACTGGCCCGGCTCGAGGATGACGACCTCGCTCCGGTCGCCGACGAGCTCCTTGAAACTGCGCGGGTCCTGGGCGATCGGGGGCCAGGTGTCGTAGTGCATGGGCACGACGCGCCGCGGGCGCAGCCACTCCACGGCCTTCGCGGCCGAGGGCGGGCCCATCGTGAAGCGGTCGCCGATCGGGATCAAGGCGAGGTCGATCGGCGCGAAGAACTCGCCGATGATCTTCATGTCGCCGAAGAGGCAGGTGTCGCCGGCGTGGTAGATCGTCTTGCCGTCGAGGCGGATGACGGTGCCCGTCGGGTGGCCCTTCTCCGCCGTGTGGAAGGCGAGGACGAGCGAGACCTCGACGCCCTCGACCGTCATCGTGCCGCCGATGTTCATGCCCTCGGCCTTGATCCCGTGCTTCTCGGCGAGCGACACGGCGAGGTCGTAGGTCGCGACCAGCGTCGCGCCCGTCCTCTTGCAGATCGGCACGGCGTCGGCCACGTGGTCGAAGTGGTCGTGCGAGACGACGACGACGTCCGCCTTCGTCACGTCCTTCGCCTTCTTCGACGCCTTCGGGTTCTCGTCGAGGAACGGATCGATGTAGATGCGCCGCGAGCCGTCCAGCTCCCACGCGGCGTGGCCGAGCCAGGTCGCTTTCATGGGTCGTCCCCCCATCTCGCCGGGTTCGCGCCCGATCATACCGGTCCGGCGTCCGTTGACAAGCGCGCCGCGAACGCCATAGAATCGCGCGGCATGGCGGGCGAGGTGAACGTCCAGCTCCGCACGCTGCCGAGCGGGATCGTCGCCATCGACCTCCGCGGGTTCGTCGACAAGCGCACGGTCAGCGGCCTCGATGAGTCGATGGCGCGGCTGCTCGAGCAGGGGCGCAACCGGCTCGTCATCAACTGCCAGGACCTGGCCTACATCTCGTCCGACGGCATCGGCGTCTTCCTCAGCCACCTGATCAAGATCCGCAAGGCCGGGGGCGACCTCAAGTTCTGCGCCATGAACCGCGAGGCGCGGACCGTCATGAACGTCCTCGGCTTCGGGAACCTGCTCCAGGTGTTCACCACCGAGGACGAGGCCCTGCGCGAGTTCCAGCGCCAGCAGCGCGAGCGCGAGGCCAAGGCGCGCGGGCCCGAGGAGGACCAGAAGCTGACGGTCGACGTCCGCTACCTGGACGGCGAGATCTGCGTCGCCGGCCTCCGCGGCTTCATCGACCGGCACACGGTCAAGTCGCTCGAGCAGGCGCTCAAGAAGGCGCTCGACGAGGGCCGGCCGAAGATCGTCGTCAACTGCCAGGGCCTGACGTACATAAGCTCGAACGGGATCATGGTGTTCATCGCCTACGTCGAGAAGGCGCGCGGGCGCGGCGGCGACATCCGGTTCTGCGCCGTGCGCGACATCGCGAGGACGGCGATCACCATGCTCGGGCTCCACAACTTCTTCTCGATCTTCGAGACCGAGGGCGAGGCCGTCGCCTCGTACCGATAGCCTTTGGCCGAGCGGCGCAAGAAGGAGTTCTTTCGCGGGGCCGACTTCCCGCGGCTCTTCCCCGAGCTGGCCGACGCCGAGGTCGAGTTCGTCCAGCGCGGCGCGGGCGTCGCGGAGGACGGCAAGCGCGGGAGCCTCAGCTTTCGCGAGCGGACGCTCGAGGGGCACCTGCCGTGCGCGAACCCTTCCTGCCGGAAGGGCGGGTTCGGCATCGGCGCGGTGATCGAGGCGATCGCGGCCGCCCGGCGCCCGGATGGCGAGGGCGAGGTCGCGTGCGCCGGCTACGTCGGCGCGCTGCGGCCGGCGGAGAGCGGGGCGCCGGCGGCGACGTGCTCGAACCGCCTCGCGGTCAAGGTCAAGCTCCGGTACAAGCCGGCGGGCCCGTAGGGGGGCGGGAGACTTTGCCCGTCAAGCTGAAGGTCATCGAGGGTCCCGGCACGGGCTGCATCTACGTCCTGGGCGAGGGCGAGAGCAAGATCTTCGGGCGGCACCCGAGCGCCGACGTGATGCTCCCCGATCCGCTCCTGTCACGACACCACCTCATGGTGCGCGCCAGCCACGGCGGCGGCCTGATCCTCGACCTCGACTCGAGCAACGGGACGTTCCTGAACGGACACCTCGTGAAGGAGGCCCCGGTCGACTCGGGCGACCGCATCGCGATCGGGAGCGTCGTCCTCGAGGTCGACGTCGAGCGCCCGTCCCTCGACTTGGCCGACCGGGCGAGCCCGGACACGGTCAAGGCGCTCCGGTTCTGCTCGCGCTGTCACCGCGCCGTGCTCCAGGAGGCCGGGATCCCGGTCCCGCCGTGGGAGCTCTTCATCTGCGAGGCGTGCCGCGCCGGCAAGACCTTCGACCCCTACCTCATCGAGAACTACAAGCTCCTGCAGCAGGTCGCCCAGGGGACCTACGGCCCGATCTACAAGGCCGAGCACCTGGGGATGAAGCGGCCCGCGCTCGTGAAGCTCATCACCCCCGGGCGCACCGTCGACCCGAAGCTCATGCAGCTCTTCATCCGCGAGGCCTCGATCGGCGGGCGGCTGTTTCATCCCGGGATCGTCGAGATGTACGACGCGGGCGAGAAGGACGGCGTCTTCTACATCATCGAGGAGTGGGTCGAGGGCCAGGAGCTCGCCCGCCGGATCGAGCAGCAGGGCCCCATCCCGGCCGACGAGGCCCTCGGGATCATCGGTCGCGTCACCGAGGCGCTCCGCTTCGCGCACGAGCAGGGCGTGATCCATCGCAACGTCAACCCGCAGAGCATCGTCCTCGGCCCGGCCGGCGCGGTGAAGCTCGCGGACTTCGGCTTCGCCAAGATCATCCGCGGCGTCTCGACGGGCTCGAGCGGCATCACGGCCGCCGGCGAGCTCAAGGGCACGGCGAACTACACCCCGCCCGAGCAGCTCCTGAACGCCGCGACCGCCGACCAGCGCGCCGACATCTACGCTCTCGGCGCGACGCTCTACCACATGCTCTCGGGCAAGCCGCCCTACGAGGCCCCGTCGCCCTTGAAGGTGATCCGGCGCATCGGCGAGAACGACCTGACGCCGCTCGCCGACCTCTCGCCGAACCTGCCGAAGCCCCTGCACAAGCTCGTCGACCGGGCGATGGAGCGCGACCCGGCGCGGCGCGTCCAGAGCGCCGGGGAGCTGATCGCGGAGATCGAGCGCATCCGCCCCAAGGTCCGCTGACGGCGGGACCGCGCGGCGCGCACGGATGAACGCCCGGCGGGCGCGGCCGAGGTCGTTCCGGCGTCGGATGAGGCGTGGAAGCCCGCGCGCCGTGCATGCGGGCGGGTCTCGTGAGCGGCGTTCCGGCGGAGATGGACGGCGGCCCGCGCCAAGGTGACGGGGCCGTAAAAGCGAACCGGCCAGCGGTGCTCGCCCGCTGGCCGGCTCTTGTCGGATGTGGGTGACGGGTTGTACCCGTCCGGCCCTTCAGGGTTCTCGGCTCTGATCTCCCGCCGGCGCAGCGACCTTTCGGCCGCGTTCGCCACCGATCCTTGCGGACCGGGGCGGCGCCGAGCCCTCCTGAGGTTGCTTCACTCTCCAGAGTATTCCGAGGTGATCGGTAGCGCCTGTATCGGTTCGGCGCTCCCTCCGTGCCGTTCGAGCGGCTTCGAGGTCTTCCCGTTCACCCCTGGGTCTGGCTCCGGTTAAAGATCCAGGCCATCCTCTCGTGAGCTTCCACTCCCCTCCAGGGCTTGGCTGGAGATCCGCCGCCGAAGCGAACCCGACGGGGTCACGCACCTTGCGGCGCGCAACCGAGCGCATCGGATCCGGCAACAGCGACCCTCCTGGGCTTTGGCTCCCTTCAGCGCTTCCAGACTCGGGGATCCGCTCCTCCCGGGTCGTCCAGACCCGGCACGTTCCGCCTTCAGGGTTTCTCACCCTCTTGACGGCTTCCGCCCCCCGAGACCTCCCGGGCTTGTTTCATCCCGGTAACGCTCCTGGGATTCCGCCTTCAGGGCTTTCATCCGGCCGAAGGTCCGGGCCTCTTTCGAGGCCACCTTCCTCTCGTGCCGTTGGCCTACCGAACGTCCGGCTCCTTTTGGGAGCCCGACGGCTTAAGCCGGCCTCGGCTTCAGAGGTTTGATCCCTCCGGACGTCCAGACGCACTCAGCCCGCGCGGACGAGCCGCGCGGAGGCATCCGAGCCCTCCTGGCGTTGCCCCCCTCTAGGGATTGTCCCCCTCCGCCGCGGCCCCCGGCTTCCCGGGCGCCTCCTCTCATGCGCTTCGTACGGACGCTCCGGCGAGCCGGCGCGCCCGACGGACGCTTCAGAGTGTCGTCGGACGGAGGGAGTCGAGACACTCTTGCGAGGTCTCGCACCCTTATGGGGTTTCTCCACCTTGTCAAGAGCGACCCTCGCGGGTCACTCGCAGGGGGTGGCGGGCTCGTTCACCCGCACCCGACGAAGGCGGATTCTACCGAGCGGGAGCGCTCGCGCAAGGGGTACCCGGAGGAAAATTTCTCGTCTGGCATAACGTTTTCCACAAGAGTCAGAGACGAATCGTGGTGGCTTGCGAGAACCGCGAAAATGAGCCGTGCGCCGACCGTGTCCTTGAGACTTACGTCAACCGATCGTGAAGTTGCGGCAAAGGAATTTTCCCGCGCGGATGGCCCTCTGGGACTGGCACGCGATTTTCGGGATCGCGGCCGTGCAGCCCGCGCGACTCAACTCCTTGAGAGGCCGATCGATAGGCCATCGGGGCGCCGGCCGGGCGCCCCTCGCTTCGCCCGGAAAGCCGCTTGCCGTGGGCGCTCGCGGCCGACTCGGCTTGACAGCCCGGAGCGGTGGTGATATAAGTGTCACAGGCGAAGATCCTCACCGTGCACGGTTTTCCGGGCGACCTCGGGGAAGTCGAGTCCTCCGTCGCCGAAGAATGCAAGGTCGTGTGTCGTTCTACCGTTTTCCCCACTTTTCCCCCTTTTCGGTAGAGGGGCGCACCGACCGGGAGATAGCACCCGAAAGGGTGCTATCTCTTTTTTCGGCGGCGGCGCCGGTATAATCCCGGAGAGGCGCCGGCGCCGGCCGCCTCCCGTGCGAGGTAGGAGGCTTCTCCCCGTGCCCAGCAAAGCGATGGACATCCACGAGCTCCGCCGCACCGTGAAGGCGGTGGACAAGTTCTTCATCGCCTCGAAGCCCATCGACGAGGGCATAAAGCTCGTCCGCGAGAACTACGGGGTGGACGACTCCTCCGCCCGGGCCTTCGTCTTCTTCCTGAAGGGGCTCCCCGACGCCAAGGGCGGCGGCGAGTTCGGGGCCGACGGGAGGCCCGTTCGCCCCGCGACCGTCGAGCGGATGCACCACAAGTTCGACGAGTCGAAGGGGGAGTGGTCCCGGATGCCCGACGAGTAAGCCCCCGTCGCCGTCCACCTCCTTGAGCGTCGTCGCCCTCGCCGGCATCTCGGGCCCGCTCGGGGCCGAGATCGCCTCCCAGCTCGACGTCGATGCCGAGGTCGAGAGGATCATCGGTCTCGACCGCCGGCAGCCCGCGAATGCGCCCGAGAAGCTCCTCTTCCGGAGGCTCGAGCCGGGACTGCCCCTCGCCGATCTGTTCCGCCAGGAAGGGGTGAAGGGCGCCTTCCTCCTGGATGGCGCCGGCGGCGCCGTCGACCCGGGACCCGCCGAGGCCGAGTCGCTCCGCTCCCAGCTCGACGCCTGCGCCGAGTGCGGGGCCGAGACCGTGCTCGTCCTCAGCGGGGCCGCCGTCTACGGCTCCCACGCGGACAACCCGAACCCCATCGAGGAGGGCGCGGCCCTCCGGCCCGACCGCGCGGCCCAGGGCGCCGCCTGCGTCGCGCGCGAGCGCCTCGTCGCCGAGTTCGCGCGGCGACGGGCCGAGACGGCGACGATCGTCGCCCGCCTCGCGCCGCTCGTCGGCCCGGGGACGGACGGCCCGGCGGCCCGGTACCTCGCGTCGCCGCGGCTCGTCGCCCTCCGGGGCTTCGACCCGCCCCTTCAGTTCGTCCACCTGGAGGATGCCGCCCTCGCCCTCTTCAAGCTCGCGAAGGCGCGCCGCACGGGCGTCTTCAACATCGCCCCGGACGACGCGATCCCGCCCACCGGGATCGCCCGGCTCCTCAAGCGGAGGCTCTTGCGCCTCCCGGGGTGGATGGCGCGGGCCCTCCGCGGCTTCGGCGCCGGGCCGGAGCCGGGCATCGTCGACTTCCTCCGGCACCCCCTCGTCCTCTCGAACCGCAAGCTCAAGCGCGAGACCCTCTACGGGTTCCGCTACAGCAGCGAGAGCGCCCTCCTCGACCACGTCCGCGCCGCCCGCGGGGCGACCCCCTCCTGAGACCGAGCGAACCGGATCCAAGTCCTTGCCGCGCCCCATACTGATGGGAGTTCGCGGGGCGGAGCCACTCGAAGACGAGGTTGAGAGGGCGCCGCCGGCCCCATATAATGCCTGGCGACTCCGGCCACGGTCGGAGTACGCCCGGCGAAGACCGCGCGGGGGGCGCGGACGCCCGGACGGAGGGACGGAGGGCGGCTGTCGGGGCCGCGACAACGTGTCGAAGAAGGCCGTCGTCCTCGTGGTCCTTTGTCTCGTCGTCATGTTCGGGCCGCTCTACGCGCTCAGCGACTCGGGCCTCCAGCGGATGGAGCGGAGGATCGAGGCGAGCCAGGACAAGGACTGGGCCGCCGACTGGTCGCTCCGCGTCGCCAAGGCCTACGAATACACCTTCCGTCTGGAGCAGGCTCACGCCGCGTACCAGCGGACGGAGACGCGCTTCCTGACGCTCGTGGCCGCGCGCCAGGAGGCGGGCGATCTCGAGGGCGCCCGGACCGCCTACGAGCTGGCGGCCGACTGCTACCTGAAGCAGGCCGAGATGGTGGAGCAGTACAAGGACAAGTTCCAGGCGATCCCCTATTACGAGGCGTTCGAGCTCGCCTGGCAGGACGGCGACGGATACTGGCACCCGGGCTACCCGGGCCTGCCGGACAAGCTCGAGCACGTGAAGAAGCAGATCATCCGGCTCAAGTACACGGGGCGCGCCTGACCTCTTCGGGCGGCCGCCGCCCCAAACGCGCCGATCCGCCCCCCGTACCATCCTGAAACACGTTCCGACTTTCGACGTTCCGACCGGGAGGGACCCATTCGATGATGCGTTCGTGGACCGGCGCCGGCGCCGGCATCGCCGCCGGCGCGCTCGCCCTCGCGCTCGCGTCGCCCGTGGCGGCGCAGGATGAGGCCGAGCGCCTGAGGCGCCAGGCCGATGAGATCCAGAAGGTCGTGACCGAGATCCGCGGGCTCGAGTTCAAGCACGAGGTCAAGAAGGGGATCCAGCCGCGCGACGAGCTCCGGAAGTTCATCCAGGCGGAGCTCGCGAAGGAGCTGCCCGACGAGAAGATCGACGCCCTCACCAAGGCCTACGTGAAGCTCGGCTTCTTCGCCCCGGGCACGAACTTCAAGCAGATCCTCATCGACCTCTACGCCGAGCAGGTCGCGGGGTTCTACAACCCCGAGACGAAGGAGCTCTACCTCATCGGCGACCAGGTCGGCGCGCCCGAGGAGACCGCCGTCCTCATGGCCCACGAGCTCACGCACGCCGTCCAGGACCAGAACTTCGACCTCCTCACGATGCAGAAGGCGATCGTCGACAACGACGACCGCTCGCTCGCGCTCACGAGCCTGATCGAGGGCGACGCGACCGTCGTCATGGTCGCCTACATGCTGCGCACGCAGCTCGGCGGCGGCCTCGACGTCCGCTCGCTCCCCGACATCGGCGCCATGCTCAAGTTCATGACCAAGGCCGGCGACCTCTTCGGCATGGGCGGCGACGCCATGGCCAAGGCGCCGAAGGTCCTGACCGAGAACATGCTCTTCGGCTACGTCGACGGCGCGAGCTTCTGCCAGCGCATCGTCAAGGCGCGCGCCGGCTACGAGGGCGTCTCGGACGCGTTCAAGGCGCCGCCGACCTCGAGCGAGCAGATCCTCCACCCCGAGAAGTACCTCGACCCGAGGAAGCGCGACGAGCCGACCGAGGTGGTGCTGCCGGACATGGCGAAGGCGTTCGGCGACGGCTGGAAGCTCCTCACGAAGAACGTCATGGGCGAGTTCAACACCGAGCTGCTCTTCAGGGAGAAGCTCTCCGAGTCGCAGGCGCAGCGCGCCGCGCGCGGCTGGGACGGCGACGCCTGGCAGGTGTGGGAGGGACCGAAGGGCGAGATCACCCTCCTCTGGTACTCGGTCTGGGACAGCGAGAAGGACGCGAAGGAGTTCAAGGACACGTACGCGTCGTTCCGGGAGAAGCGCGACGGGGCCGACGACCGCGTCCCCTACGCCTTCATGCAGGTCGACAACCTCGTCGTTGTCGTCGATGGCGGCCCCGACCCCGACGCCCTCCTGAAGAAGCTCGCCCTGGCCGAGACCCGCGAGGGCTACGGCGGGGCGGCGATCGCGCGCAAGCCGGAAGCGAAGCCCGAGGAGCCGAGCGGCAAGCCGGGCCTCGAGCCGGCGCCGGCGCCCGCGAGCCCGTTCGTGATCCGCGCGCCCGAGGGCTTCGAGAAGGTCGAGGCGACGGCGAAGAACGTCGTCGAGCAGTGGAAGGGCCCCATGGGAGCCGAGATCCGCGTGATCTCGAGCCCCGCCGCGTCCGACGACATCGAGGTCGTCGCCAAGCGGGCCGAGGCGGCCCTCGCCGAGCACGTCCCGGGCTTCGAGCTCGCGCGGTCGCAGCGCGACCGCGCCGGCAACGGCTGGCGCCTGCAGTTCCGGGGCGAGAGGGAAGGCCAGCCCTACCAGTACCTCCAGCACATCGTCGTCCTTGGCGGCCATCAGTTCACGGCCGTCGCCTCGGCGCCGGAGGCCCACTGGGACGAGATGCGCCAGGACTTGAGGCGCGCGGTCCGCGTGCGGGTCGCCGGCGAGGCGCCGCCGGCCGAGGAGCGGCCGCAGCCGCGCGAGCCGCGGCGGGAGAGGGACCCGAAGCTGTACTGAGCGGAGCGCGCGGAAGCCGAAGCCAAAATCCTTGCCGCGCGCTCCGCGGCGGGGGTTCGGGGGGCGGAGCCCCCCGAAGACGAAGACCGGCGAAAAGGGTGGGAATCTGAAAGATTCCCACCCTTTGAGCGGAGCGCGCGGAAGCCGAAGCCAAATCCTTGCCGCGCGCTCCGCGGCGGGGGGTTCGGGGGGCGGAGCCCCCCGAAGACGAAGACCGGCGAAAAGGGTGGGAATCTGAAAGATTCCCACCCTTTGAGCGGATCGAGCGAACGTCGGGACCGCCCTCCCCAGGCCCCTCTCCCGGGGAGAGGGAAGGGGGGCGCGGCGCGGGCGGTCGGTCCCGGCCCGCTGGACAGCCGAAGAGCGCCCCGAGTAGAATCCGGGGATGATATCGGCGGTCACCCAGCGCGAGCAGGGACTCAGCAAGCTCGCGATCCGCAACGGGTTCCTCACCCAGGACCAGTGCGACTCGCTCTTCACGGTCCTCACCGACCGCCGTCGCGAGGGCTCGGCCGACGGGCTGTCGTTCGAGGACCTGGCCGTCGAGCGCGGCCTCATGACGTCGCAGCAGGCGTCGGCCGTCGTCCTCGCCTACCAGCGGCTGCTCAAGGACGCCGAGAAGAAGCGCTGGGCGATCCCGGGCTACGAGATCTTCGGCAAGGTGGGCGAGGGCGGCCTCGGCGTCGTCTTCAAGGCCCGCCAGATCTCGATGAACCGGATCGTCGCCCTGAAGATCCTGCACAAGCGCTGGCTCAACGACGAGGAGTTCAAGCAGCGCTTCCTGGTCGAGGCGCGCCTCGTCGGCAAGCTCTCCCACGAGAACCTGATCAAGGTCTTCGACGTCGGCAAGAGCGACTGGAAGTACTACTACTCGATGGAGTTCATCGAGGGCGAGACGCTCGAGGAGATGATCGAGCGCGACGGCCCCCTCGACATCCTCCTCGCCTGCGACATCACGCTCCAGATCCTGAAGGCGATCAAGTACCTCTCGCGCTACGAGATCGTCCACTGCGACATCAAGCCGTCGAACATCCTGATCACGAAGGAGGGGCTCGCGAAGCTCGGCGACTTCGGCTTCGTGCGCGCGAACCTCGAGATCGCCGAGACCGAGGAGGGCTCGGTCCTCGGCACGCCCGACTACATCTCGCCCGAGCAGGCGCTCGGGTCGAAGACGATCGACTTCCGCGCCGACGTCTACTCGCTCGGCGTCACCCTCTTCCACATGGTCGCGAAGCGCCCCCCCTACGAGGGCAGCGTCTCGACCGTCATGCGCAAGCACATAAAGGGCGAGCTGCCGTCGCCGAAGCTCTACAACCCGAACGTCCCGGAGTCGATCTGCCGGATCATCGCCAAGATGTGCGCGAAGGAGCCCGAGGACCGCTACCAGACGTGCGACGACCTGGCGGAAGACCTCGAGCTCGTGAAGCTCAAGGAGAAGACGGGCAAGAACTACGACATCGAGAAGACCGAGCTCGTCTCGGTCCTCCAGATCGAGAAGGCGAAGTCCCTCGAGCGCCAGATCGAGAAGATGGAGGTCGTCGAGCGCCTGCGCCGCATGACCGTGCTCTTCTGGGTCGCGACGGGGCTCTTCGGCGTCACGCTGGCGATCGCCTTCTACCTCCTCGCCCTCTGTCGAAAGAACGGGATCCTGTGAGATGACAGCACGCGTCCTCCTTGCGCTCGGCCTCGGGCTCGGGCTCGGCCTCGGGGTCGGGGCGACGGGCTGCGGCCCCGACGTCGTCGAGAACGGCCCGAAGGGACCGCAGATCCACCGCTTCGCGGTCCTCGCGGCGCCTCGGGTGAAGGCGCCGTCCATGCCCATGCCCGGCCGCCCCGGACCGCGCCAGGGCGACCGGCGCGCCGACGCCAGGGCGCGCGCCGAGAAGCCCCCCGACTTCAGCGAGGCCGTGAGCGCGATCGCGACCGAGCCCAGGCTCGACTTCGCCGTCTACCTGGGACCGATCCTCGACGCGCCGAGCCCCGAGGACGCGGCGGCCGCGGCCGACGAGTTCAAGGCGGTGAGCGCCATGATCTCCGCGCCCACCTACGCCGCGCTGGGCGTCAAGGACGCCGAGGTCCAGCTGCCCGACCTCGAGAGCGCCCTCGGCCTGCCCGAGGGCAAGCGCCACTACCGCGTCTCGCCGAAGCCCGGTCTCCACCTCATCGGCCTCGACCTCTCGCGCGGGCCGGTCGAGGGCCCGCAGCTCCAGTGGCTCGAGGGCGAGCTGGCGAAGGTCCCGGCCGGCGACCGGGTCGTCGTCGTGGGCGCCGACGCGGTTCGCGCGGGGTCGCCGGCGCGCGAGGCGCTCGCCCGCGTCCCGGCCGTGAAGCTGACCGTCGACCCGGCCGCGAGCCCGGCCGACGGCGGCAAGACGTGGACGGACGGGAGCGGCCTCCAGACGGTGAGCGCGCCGGGGCTCGAGGACGGGCGCTACCTCGTCATCACGATCGACGAGGACACGGGCCGGGTCGAGGTCCGCCCGATCCGCGAGCCGGCCGGACCCGGGACGGCGGCGCCCGCCGAGCCGACCATCGTCCCCCTCCGCAAGGCCCCGAAGCCGTGACGTCCGGCCTCGAGCGCCCGCGCCCGCTGGCGCTCGTCGTCCTCGACGGCTGGGGCATCGACGGGGCCCTCCCCGCGGGCGACGCGATCGAGCTCGCGCGCACGCCCGTCTTCCAAAAGCTCCGGAGCGAGGGCCCGGCCACGCAGCTCGAGGCCTCGGGCGAGGCCGTCGGCCTCCCCGGGGGCACGATCGGCAACTCCGAGGTCGGGCACATGAACCTCGGGGCCGGGCGGGTCGTGTACCAGGACCTGACGCGGATCTCGAAGGCGATCCGCGACGGCTCGTTCTTCGAGAACGCCGCCTACCGGGCGGCGATCGAGGCGGCGCGCGACCGGGGCGCCCAGGTCCACATCTTCGGCCTCTGCTCGGACGCGGGCGTCCACTCGCACCTCCACCACCTGCATGCGCTCCTCGAGACCGCCCGGCGCCTGAAGATGCCGGGCGACCGCGTCCTCGTCCACGCGATCACGGACGGGCGCGACTCGCCGCCGACGAGCGGCGCCGGCTTCGTCCGCGCGATCCGGGCGCAGGAGCTGGCCGGCGGCTGCGCTCTCGCGACCGTCTCGGGGCGCTACTATGCGATGGACCGCGACCGGCGGTGGGAGCGGACGAAGCGCGCCTACGACGCCATCGTCCAGGGCGCCGGCCCGCGCGTCGAGGACCCCGTGCGGGCGATCGAGCAGTCCTACGCGCGCGGCGTGACCGACGAGTTCATCGAGCCCGTCGTCGTCGCCGGCCCGCACGGAGGCCCGCGGACGACGGTCGGCGACGGCGACGCGATCGTCTGCGTAAACTTCCGGGCCGACCGCGTCCGCCAGCTCACGCGCGCGCTCGCCATCGACGACTTCGACGGCTTCGACCGGGGGCCGCGCGGCCGCCCCCGCGTCCACTACGTCTGCACGACGCGCTACGACGAGAGCTTCGACCTGCCGGTCGCCTTCCCGCCGCAGAGCCTCGCCCGCATCCTGCCGGTCGTCCTTGCCGGGCGCGGGCTCGCGCAGCTGAGGGTTGCCGAAACCGAGAAATATGCGCACGTCACCTACTTCTTCAACGGCGGCGTGGAGACGCCGGGCGAGCGCGAGGCGCGCGTCCTCGTGCCCTCCGCGAAGGAGGTGCCGACCTACGACCTGAAGCCCGAGATGCGCGCGACCGAGATCACGGACGAGGCCGTGAAGCGCTACACCGGCCCGCGGTCGGAGGTCCCGGACTTCCTCCTCCTCAACTACGCCAACGCCGACATGGTCGGCCACTCCGGGAAGCTCGACCCGACGAGGGTCGCGGTCGAGGCCGTCGACCGGAACCTCGGGCGGCTCCTCGAGGCCGTGCTCGGCGTCGGCGGGATCGCGGTCGTCACGGCCGACCACGGGAACGCCGAGCAGATGATCGATCCCGCGACCGGCGGGCCGCACACGGCCCACACGACGAACCCGGTGCCGCTCGTCGTCGTCGGGGGCGCGGGCGAGGCGGGGCTGCGACTTCGCGCCGGCGGGAAGCTCGGGGACGTGGCCCCGACGCTGCTCGACCTGCTCGGGCTCGAGAAGCCGCCGGAGATGACGGGCGAGTCGCTGATCGCTCGCCCGTCGGGCCGGCAGGATGACCGCGGCTAACGAGAAACCCCGCGGCCGCCAGGCCGCGGGGTCTCTCGTTAGAGCGTCTGCCGCTTCGAGATGTCCTGGAGCCGCTCGTTGATCTCGGTCAGCTTCTCGTCGACCTGGGCCGCCGGCCAGCCGTGCTCCTTCGCTTCCTCGAGGAGCTTCTGGGCGCGGCCCAGGTGCTCCTTCGCCTTCTTGAAGTGCTCCTTCTGGGGGTCGCCGGAAGCCTTGTTGGCGGCGTGGAAGGCCTCGAGGCCCGACTTGTACGCCTCGAGCCCTTCCTTGTAGGCCTTCGTCGCCTCCGGGCTCGCGGCCGGGCCGCCGGCCGGCGCGGCGCCGGGCTCGCCGGGCTTCGCCTGCTCCTTCTTCGTCAGGTCCTTCAGCTCGGCGTTCAGCTTGTCGAGCGTCGACTGGGTCTTCTTGCCGATCTCGTCCCAGTCGATCTCCTTGCCCTTCTCGAGCGCCCGCTGCCCGTACTCCTTGCCCTTGCCGCCGACGAACTTTCCCCAGGACCGCGCGTAGTCCTTGAACTCGGTCTGGGCCTCCCACGGCCACTTCTTGTCCGGGTTGACCTCGTACTGGTAGTTCGCCTTGAACCCGCCGACGAGACCGGCCGCGGCCAGGACGGCGAGCACGAGAACGGCGCGGAACAGGCGGAAGATGAGGGACCGCTTCTTCTTCGGCTGCGGCCCGCCCTCGCCCTTCCTCGGGTCCTTCGGATCCGGCATGGCTTTGCGCTCCCTCGAAAAAGGGACTGACGGCAAGCTATCACACGCCGCTCGCGCATGTCAAGGCGCGAAGCCGCCCGGCCTCAGGCGCGGCGCTTGATGACGACGACGGTTATGTCGTCGTGCTGGTCGGCCGCTCCGGCGAACTGCTTGACCTCGCGCTCGATCCCCTCGAGGACGCCGCGCGCGGTCCCGAGCTCGCCCAGCCGGTCCACGAGCAGGGTCAGGCGGTCGAGGCCGAAGAACCGCCCGTCGGGGGCGCGGGCGTCGGTGACGCCGTCCGAGTAGAGGACGAGCGTGTCGCCCTCGTCGAGGACGAGGGGCCGCTCCTCGATGTGCTCCTCGGCGTCCTCGACGAGCGCCAGGGCGATCCCGCCCGCGGGCGTCGCCACGCTCTGGCGGTCGGCGGCCCGGTAGAGGATCAGGTGCTCCTGGCCGGCGCCGGCGACGAGGAACCGCCGCCGCTCCGGCTCCCAGCGCAGGAGCACGGCCGACATGAAGATCTCGCGGTTCGTGTCGTTGAAGAGGAGCCGGTTGGCCTCGCCGAGGACGCGGCGCGGCGAGGGGTAGGCGCGGACGAGCGGCCGGAAGTAGCTGCGGGCCATGGCCATGATGAGGCCGGCGCCGACGCCCTTGCCGGACACGTCGCCGACGACGATCGAGAGCGACCCGTCCGGCCCCTCGATGTAATCGAAGTAGTCGCCCCCGAGCTCCTTCGCCGGGATCGTCCGCCCGCAGATGTCGAGGTCGGGCGACTCCGGCGCCTCCTTCGGCAGCAGCCGCTCCTGGATCGAGCGCGCGAGCTGGAGCTCGAAGCGCAGGCGCTCCCGCTCGGCGGCCTCGGCGTAGAGGCGCGCGTTCTCGATCGCGAGGGCCGCCAGGCTCGCGATCCCGGAGCAGAGGTCCAGGTCCTCGCGGGTGAACGAGCGCGCCGGGTCGCTCGTGTAGAGGTGGACGAGCCCGAGGACGCGCGGCCCGCGCACGAGCGGGAGGCACATGGCCGAGCGGATGCCCGCGGCGGCGATCGACTCGCGCAGGTGGAAGCGCGCGTCCGTCATGGCGTCGACCGTGAGGATCGACTCGCGCGTGCGGAGCGCCTCCTTGATGATGGACTGGCTCACCGGGACCTCGCCCTCCCCGCGGCGCGTGCGCGAGGCCATCTTGAGGAGCCGGTTCCGCTTGCCGCGGTCGAAGAGGAGGATCGAGCCGCAGTCCGCCGGCGCCTCCTCGAAGATGAGGTCGAGGAGCGTGCGCAGGAGCAGCGGCAGGTCGAGCGTCGCCGACACCGCGCTCATGACCTTGAGCAGGGTCGAGAGGCGGCGCGTGATCGCGTCGACGGCCGGGAGCGTCAGCAGGACGGAGCTCGGGTCGTCGTACGCCTTCTGGCGGTAGAGGATGCTCTCGCGGAGGTCGTCCTCGCCCTCGGGGAGCGGGCTCTCCGGGGCGGCGGAGGCGGCCGAGGGGGCGGAGGCGGCGGGTCCCGGCCCGGCGGCGGACGCGGACCCCGCCCGCGTCGGGGCCGCGGCCGTCCGGCGGCGGCGCTTCTTCGGCGCCGCCGGCGCCGGGGAGGGCGTCCCGGCGGGCGGCGTCGCCTCGTCGGGGAAGCGCGCCGCGCGCTCGTCCTCGTCGGAGCGGGCCCGGGCGCGCCGGTCCTCGTCCTCGAACATGAGCATCGACGGGCCGAGGGCGATGGTGTCGCCGTGGACGAGCGTCGCGGTCTCGACGGCCTCGCCGTTGACGCGGACGTCGACGCCGTCGCGCCCGAGCCGCTGGATCCGGTACTGCCCGGCGTGCTTGCGGATGACGGCCGCCCGCGCCCCGAGGTAGGTCTCGGAGCCGACGATGGGCAGGGCGAGGCCCGTCTCCGGGCCCTGGATGGCGATCAGGCGCGGCACGGCGCCCCTCATGATAGCGGAAGTCGCTCGATGTTTCGCGGGGGCGTGGTCCCGGCCCGCGCTTCGTTTATAATCGCCGGGAGTCATGCCGACGGACACGTGGCTCAAGGCGCAGATCAAGCGACTCCAGACGACCGCCGAGGACGTGAGGCTCGAGGTCGTCCGCAAGATCGCGAACCTCTGCCGCCTGCGCGTCGAGAAGCACGACCCCTACACGAAGGAGCACTCGGTCCGCGTCGCCACCTGGTCGAAGGTGATCGCCAACCGGCTGCCCACCTTCGACAAGGAGCGGCTCTACCGCCTCGAGATCACCGCGCTCGTCCACGACTACGGCAAGATCCGCGTCCCGCACGACGTCCTCAACAAGACCGAGCGCCTGACGCCCGAGGAGTTCGAGTCGGTGAAGCGCCACCCCGAGCTCGGGGCCGACCTCCTGAAGCCGTTCGCGGACTACGTCGAGATGGGCGGCGTCCTCTACCACCACGTGCGCTACGAGGGCGGCGGCTACCCGGGCGGCGGCGGCCTCTCGGGGAACGACATCCCGCTCGAGGCGCGGATCATCGCCGTCGCCGACACGTTCGACGCCCTCACCTCGGACCGCTCGTACCGCAAGGGCTACCCGCCCAAGCGCGCCTTCGAGATCATGAGGGGCGTCTCCGGGAAGCAGCTCGACCCGACGCTCTTCGGGATCTTCGAGGAGCACTGGAAGGCGGAGACGCAGGCGAAGGGCTACGAGGTGGGCACGCGCACGCTCCTCCTCCAGTCGTCCGTGCACGAGGAGGTGAAGCGGGCGCGCAACTTCCTGCGCAAGCACGTCGGGCCCTACGACGACCGGGACCCGCTCGGCAAGGTGCGCGACAAGACGGGCTTCGTCCAGAAGGCGATCGACGACCTGCAGACGCTCTCCGTCGACCGGAGCGCGGCCGAGAAGTACGTCCGCTACGCCTACCGGCTGCCGATCGACGAGACGTTCCTCCGGGATGACCTCGCCCTCTCCGAGGCCGAGCAGGAGAAGCTCGTGAAGTCGCTCGAGCTGCGCGGCAAGGGCCACTGCGAGGTGATCCTGCCGCTCAAGCGCCTGCGGCCGGAGTACCACGCGGTGGACGTGGCGGTCTTCCACGGGATGCTCTGGAAGTGCGTGGGCGACGGCCTCAAGATGGTGCTCGTGCGATGACCCGCGGCCGATACCGAGACTGAGACCGAGACCGAGACTGAGACTGAGAGAAGGAACCGACGGAAGGGAGGGAGGAAGCGCCGAATGGCCGATCCTGCGAAGCCGCCCGCGGCCCCGGAGAAGAAGGACGACAAGGGCCCGCTCGACATCCTGAGCTCGAAGCTCCAGCCGCTCGAGGCGAAGCCGACCGAGGTGATCCCGGAGACGCTCGACCGCGTCGTCATCTACAGCTACCCGAAGGCGGTGTACCTCTACCCGCTCTTCGTCCTGTCGGTCATCTTCGGGCTCCTGCGGGTGTTCGACCTCGTGTCGCCGTCCACCCTCGGCTTCATCTGGGTGACGGTCTTCTTCTTCAACGTCCTCGTGATCTCCTTCGAGTTCACGCGGATGGTGAGCGTCGCCCTGGTGCTGTTCGCGCTCGTCCTCTTCCTCACCGGCGTGCTCCTGAACCAGCACTACCAGATCGTGGCGAAGCTCGCGGGCGCGTTCGACCGGATCCACATGGAGGCCAACGCCCAGTTCTACTTCGGCATCGCGATCGCGTTCTTCATCGCCTTCATCGGGATCTACATCGACACGCGCTGGGACTACTGGGAGGTGCGGTCGAACGAGGTCCTCCACCACCACGGGTTCCTGGGCGACGTCGAGCGCTTCCCGGCGCCGAACCTCAAGATCAACAAGGAGATCACGGACGTCTTCGAGTACCTGCTCCTCATGTCGGGGCGCCTCGTGCTCTACCCGGCCGGCAGCACGCGCGCGATCGTCCTCGACAACGTCCCGCGCATAAACCGCGTCGAGAAGCTGATCGACGAGCTGCTGGGCGAGCTCGAGGTGCGCATCGACACGAAGGGCCGGGGCGGGGTCGCCCCCGCCCCGCCGCCGCCGGTCTAGCCGGCCGGCGACCGCCGCGCGAAGGCTGCGCCGCCGCCCGGAGGCAGCGGCGGCGTGGCCGCGTTCTCCCGCCTGGCGCGGCGCTTGCTACGCCCCACGAATGGACCGGGACCATCCCGGTCTACCCCTCTGGCGGGGGGGTCCGGCGGGCGGGCCCCCCCGAAGACGGGACGGAGGAGGTGGGGACATGCGTGGCGTCCAGCGTTCGGTGCTCTCCGCGTTTCCGGTCCTGGCCCTCGCGGCCGCGACCTCCGGCTGCTTCTCGCTCGACGGACCGATCGACCTGCCGGAGCACCGCGCCTACGTGCGCGGCGCGTCGACCGGGCCGCACGTCTTCTTCGCCGTGGCGGCGGCGTCGCAGGCGTTCGACGAGTCGCTCGCCCAGACCGTCCTCATGTACGACCTGAAGGCGCGCGCGGTCCACGAGCTCCCGGACCGGAGCGGCGCCTTCGTCGCCGACGGCGAGCGGCTCTATGCGGTGCAGGACGGCGACCTCGTGCGTCTCGCCCCGCGCCCGGGCGGCAAGGTCGAGCGCGAGGAGGTCGTCGCCGAGGGCGTGGGCGCGGACGTCCGCAAGGTCGTGCCGGCCGGGGAGAACCGGTTCGCGCTCGGGTACGAGGACGGGATCCGGCTCCTCGAGCGCGGCCCCACGCCCGGCGAGGCGCGCTCGCGCTCGATCTACGGCTCCGCCTGGCTCGACTTCAGCTACGACGCGGCCGCCGACTCGGTCTGGGTGATCGAGGAGAGCGGCGGCACGCTCGCCGGCGTGTCGCTCGCGGCCACGCCCCCGCTCGGCAAGGGCGCCGAGGGGACGCTCGTCCCGAAGGTCCTGAAGCACGCCATCCCCGATCGCTGGCGCCAGGGGCCCGATCCGGTCGTCGCCGGGGCGCGCTTCCTCGTCGTCTTCGACCGCCTGACGAGCTTCGAGCAGATCTTCGTCATCGACAAGGAGACGGGGAAGACCGAGCCGCTGGCCGGGGTCGTCGACCTCCACCGGGGCTTCGGCCTCGTCGACGTCGCCTGCGTGGGCGAGGACCGCTTCCTCATCGCCCACAGCGCGCAGGACGGCGGAGGCGAGGAGCCCGAGGGCGGCCGCATCTACGAGGTCGACCTGGCCGCCCGCACGATCGCCGTCCGCGCCCGGCTCGACGAACCGATCTACTCGATCGTCCCCGACCCCGAGGGCCTCGTCGTCGGAGCGCGCGCGCACATCTACCTCCTCGGCCCCGACTGGCGCGTCGCCGACGAGCGCCCGGTCGGCGGGCTCGGCACGTCCATCGGCCGCGGCGCCGCCATGGCCGCGAACGCGACGATCACGTCCCTCGAGACGGCGGGCGTCGTCGTCGGCGGCACGGCGGCGGTCGGCCTGGCGATCGCGACGGCGCCCGTGTGGGTGCCGCTGTGGCTGCTCTTCGACTGACCGCTCCGAGGCGAGGCCACGCCCCTTCGCGCCTCGTGGCGCGCGCGGTAGAATGCCGACGTCGCGACGCGGAGGGGCGATGGCCGAGGCTGTCGATGTCGAAGGGCTTGCGGCGGACCTCGAGTCCGACCGGGTGGAGCGAAAGGAGAGCGCTTCCAGCGCGGACGAGATCCGCCGCGCCATCTGCGCGTTCGCCAACGACCTGCCGGGCCACGGCGCGCCGGGTTACATCCTCGTCGGCGTGAACGACAAGGGTCGGCCCATCTCTCTCGCGATCACCGACAACCTGCTGAAGACGCTCGCCGACGCCCGTTCAGACGGCAACACGTTGCCGCCGCCCCGACTGAGCGTGAGGAAGGCCAGTGTCCGGGGGGTCCCGATCGCCCTGGTCGAGGTCCAGCCATCCGACAGCCCGCCGGTGCGGTTCAAGGGGCAGGTGTGGGTGCGTGTCGGGCCGCGGCGCGGGCTCGCCACGGCGGAGGAGGAGCGGCGGCTCGCGGAGCGAACGATCGCGGGAACGAGGACCTTCGACGTGAGGCCGTGCGTGGACGCCACGCTCGACGACCTGATCCTCGCCTCGTTCCAGGCCGACTACCTTCCCCGGGCCGTCGACGCGGCCGTCCTCGCCGAGAACCGCCGGCCCGTGGAGGACCAGCTCGCAAGCCTCCGGTTCTGCGATCCGCGCCGGCGCGTGCCCACGAATGCGGGCGTGCTTCTGCTCGGCCAGGACCCGCTCGTCTGGCTTCCGGGGGCCTATGTCCAGTTCGTTCGATATGCCGGTGTCACGCTCGCGGACCCCGTCTCGTCGCAGATGGCGATCACGGGAACGCTCCTCACCCAGCTCCGCCAGCTCGATCAGCTGCTCCCGATCCAGATCCAGACGGCCCGCGTTCCGGCCGAAGGTCTGCGGCACGAAGACAAGCCGGACTTTCCGATCGCCGCCGTTCGCGAGCTCGTCCTGAACGCGGTCATGCACCGCACGTACGAGGGGACGAGCACCCCGGTGCGCATCAACTGGTTCGCCGATCGGGTCGAAATTCTCAGTCCGGGCGGCCTGTACGGGCAGGTCACTCCCGAGAACTTCGAGCGCGTGAGCGACTATCGGAACCCCGTCGTCGCCGAAGCGATGAAGGTGCTGGGTTACGTCGAGAAGTTCGGCGCCGGCATCGCTCGCGCCCAGGCGGCGCTCAGGTCCAATGCCAACCCGTCTCCGGCCTTCGAGTTCCACCCTACCCATGTCCTCGTGACCATCCGGAGGCCGAGGTGAAGACGCTCGGGGTCGTGAACGTAAAGGGCGGGGTAGGAAGGACCACACTGGTCTATCACCTGGCTCACATGCTGCCGCGGCTGGGGTATCCGACGCTCGCGGCAGATCTCGATCCTCAAGCGACACTCACCACGTTGTTCTTCGATGAGCATCGGCTTCAAGCGCTGTGGGAGCGATCGGAAAGGACCGTGCTGGCCAGCGTCGCCCCCGTCTTGAACGGGGCTCGCGAGACCTGCGATCCCGTTCCTCTGGACATCGATGCGAACCTGTGGACTCTAGCAGGCGACCTGGGGCTTGCGCGATTCGAGCGATACCTCTCTACGGTTTGGCCGCGCGCTCGGCGCGGCGACTCGACCGCAGTATGCGCGACCGCCGCGCTCCATCGCATTCTTCTGGCGGCGGGCAGCAAGACGTGCGCGACAGTGGCGCTCATCGACCTCGCACCCACCCTGAGCGCGCTCAATCGAGCCGCCTTGCTCGCCTGCGATCACCTGGTTGTCCCCCTCGTGCCGGATGTATTTGCGCTCCGAAGCCTCTCGGTGCTGGGAGCGACCGTGCGCGACTGGAGAGATGAGTGGCAGCGTATTCGGACGCAGGTCGCGGAGCCTGTCGAGACGCCTCCAGGTCGCATGCTTCCCGCCGGTTACGTTCTCCTTCCGCCTCCTTTTCGCCTGGACCGGCTTGTGCGCGGTGGGCCACGCTTGCTCGAGGAGATCCCGGCAACCTATCGCCAGGCCGTCCTGGGCGAAAGCAAGCCGACGCCCGGGGACCTCACGACCCTGAACGACCCCGAGTGCTTGGCGAGGCTCCGGGGCTACCCGAGCCTCCTGCCCATGTCGCAGGAAGCCCGGCGGCCCATGTTCGACCTGACCCCCGCCGACGGCGCCCTCGGTAGCCACGTTCAGCTCGTCCAGACCTGCCGCCAGGACTTCCAGCGCCTTGCCGAGCGCATAGCCGAGCGCTGCGAGCTCTCCGCGGTCCGCACCTGAGGCCGCCCCGCGGCCCCGAATCCCCTTTTGACACCCCTTTCGCCGCTCTGCTACAATCCGCCCCCACCTTCCGGGAGGAGAGAGCGAGAGAGAGGAGAGAGGGAGCGGATGAAGATCCACGAGTACCAGGCGAAGGAGGTGTTGAAGCGCTTCGGCGTGCCGGTGCCGCGCTTCGGCGTGGCCGAGACGCCCGACGAAGCGTACGAGATCGCGCGCCAGCACGGCACGCCGGTCGTCGTCGTCAAGGCCCAGGTCCACGCCGGCGGGCGCGGCAAGGGCACGGTCGTCGGGGCGCCGGAGAAGCTCGGCGGCGTCAAGGTCGTGAAGGACGTGCACCAGGTCCGGGACATCGCGCGGGCGATGCTCGGGAACAAGCTGGTCACGATCCAGACCGGCTCCGACGGGGTCCTCATCCGCAAGGTCCTGGTCGAGGAGGGCCTCGACATCGCCCGGGAGCTTTACGCGGCGGTCACTCTCGACCGCGCCCGGGGGCTCCCCGTCCTCATGATGAGCGCCGAGGGCGGCATGGACATCGAGGAGGTCGCCCACAAGCACCCGGAGAAGATCCTGAAGGAGTGGATCGAGCCGGCGTTCGGCCTCCAGGGCTTCCAGGCGCGGCGCCTCGGCTACAAGCTCGGGATCGACAAGGGGTCGGTCGGCAAGAAGTTCGTCCCGCTCATCCAGGGGCTCGTGCGCGCCTTCCTCGAGACCGACGCCTCCATGGCCGAGATCAACCCGCTCGTCGTCCTGAAGAACGGGGACGTGCTCGCCCTCGACGCCAAGATCAACTTCGACGAGAACGCCCTCTTCCGGCAGAAGGCGATCGCCGAGCTGCGCGATCCCGGCGAGGAGGACCCGACCGAGATCGAGGCCAAGAAGCACGACCTCTCGTACATCACGCTCGACGGGAACATCGGCTGCCTCGTGAACGGCGCCGGCCTCGCCATGGCGACGATGGACATCATCCAGTACGCCGGCGGCGCCCCCGCGAACTTCCTCGACGTGGGCGGCGGCGCGACGCGCGAGCGCGTCACGGCGGCCTTCCGGATCATCCTCCGCGACCCCGACGTCCAGGCGATCCTCGTCAACATCTTCGGCGGCATCATGAAGTGCGACATCATCGCCGACGGCGTGGTCGCGGCGGCGCGCGAGCTCGGGTTGAAGGTCCCGCTCGTCGTCCGGCTCGAGGGCACGAACGTCGAGCAGGGCAAGAAGATCCTGCGCGAGAGCGGCCTCAACATAACCGAGGCCAAGGACATGAAGGACGCGGCCGAGAAGGTCGTAGCGGCCGCACGCGGCGCCGTGGGCGCGGGGGTGGGCGCATGAGCATCTTCATCAACAAGAAGACGAAGGTCCTGACGCAGGGCATCACGGGCGAGCAGGGCGCCTTCCACACGCGGAACTCGGCGGCCTACAACGCCGAGTTCGGCGGCGCGCGCTGGGTCGGCGGCGTCACCCCCGGCAAGGGCGGCGATCAGTTCGACGCCGGGCCTTACAAGATCCCGATCTTCGACTCGGTGAGGGACGCGGTCGAGAAGACGGGCGCCGACGCGACCATGATCTTCGTCCCGCCGCCCTTCGCGGCCGACGCGATCATGGAGGCGGCGGAGGCCGGGATCAAGCTCATCGTCTGCATCACCGAGGGCATCCCGGCGATCGACGAGGTGAAGGTCAAGGCCTTCATGCGGAGCTACCCCGAGTCGCGCCTCGTCGGCCCGAACTGCCCAGGCGTCATCACGCCCGAGGAGTGCAAGATCGGGATCATGCCCGGGCACATCCACAAGAAGGGCACGATCGGGATCGTCTCGCGCTCGGGGACGCTCACCTACGAGGCCGTCTACCAGTGCGGGCAGCGCGGGCTGGGACAGACGAGCTGCATCGGCATCGGCGGCGACCCCGTGCCCGGCACGAACTTCATCGACTGCCTCGACGCCTTCAACCGCGACCCCGAGACCGAGGCGATCATCATGGTCGGCGAGATCGGCGGGACCGCGGAGGAGGAGGCGGCCGAGTTCATCAAGCGGGAGGTGAAGAAGCCCGTCGCCTCCTTCATCGCCGGCCAGACGGCGCCTCCCGGCAAGCGCATGGGGCACGCCGGAGCCATCATATCGGGCGGCAAGGGCACGGCGAAGGAGAAGATGGAGGCCCTGCGCGCGGCCGGCATCTCGGTCGCGGAGTCGCCGGCGGCGCTCGGCGAGGCGCTGGTGGCGGCGATGCAGAAGAAGAGCGTCGGGGTACGCTGAGCGCCGGCGTTGGCGATAGAGGTCTCTTGACACGGAGGAAAGAGAGAGGACACGGAGGTCACGGAGGGGCATGGCCTCCGCGACCCTGTGATCTCCGTGAGCTCTTGTTCTTCTCCGTGTCCATGATTTCAAGCGTCGTTGGATCATGCGACGACATCTGACTTCCCTGCGCGCGCTCGCGTGGAAGGTGGGCTTCCCCATCTTCCGCATCTCCCTCGGCGTCGTCGCCGGCTGCCTCCTCCTCCTCATCGTCTCCGGCTGGCACCGGATCCTCTGGGTCCCCTCCCCCGAGCGCGCGTTCGCGGGGTCGGTCGCGCCGGGGACGTTCGAGGTCCGCGGCGGCCTGCCCGTCCTCGTGCTCGAGGGGACGCCGGAGGAGATCGGCCGGCGCCACGGGGAGCGCCTCGGCGGCCAGATCCGCGAGTCGCTGCGCCCGTTCCTCGAGCAGCACTACGAGGACCGGCTCGACGAGGCCCTCGCCTTCGCGCGCCGCCTCGACCCCGACGTCCCCGAGGACCTGCGCGTCGAGATGCGCGCGCTCGCCCGCGCCGCCGGCGTCGCCTACGACGACCTCCTCCTCGCCAACTGCACCGCCGACCTCGCCGCCGCCGGCTTCCTCTGCTCGGTGCTCGTCGCCGCGGGCGAGGCGACGGGCGGCGGCCCGCTCGTCATCGGGCGCAACCTCGACTTCCCGGGCTACGGGATCCTCGACGGCTACTCGCTCCTCTTCGTCTACCGCCCGCACGGCAAGCGGGCGTTCGCCGCCGTCGGCTTCCCGGGCCTCGTCGGCGTCCTCACGGGCATGAACGAGAAGGGCGTCTGCGTCGCCGACCTCGTCGCCCTCGGCATCCCCGCGGGCGAGCGCGGCCTCCCGCACATCCTCCACCAGCGAAGGATCCTGGAGGAGAGCGACACGGCCGCCGACCCCGTCCAGGCCGCGGCCCGGGGCGAGTTCGCGGCCGGGCAGACGGTCGTCGTCGCCGATCCGACCGACGCCTTCGCCCTCGAGCTCTCGCCCCGGAGCTTCGGCCGGCGCGGGCTCGAGCGCGGCGTCCTCCTGGCCACGAACACGTTCGGCGGCGGCGGGTGCCCGCGGTTCGCGCGCCTCGCCGAGCTCGCCGCCCTGGCCCACGGCCGCCTGACGGTGGACGCGGTCAGGGCGGCCCTGACGGCGACCTCGCTCGACTGGATGAACCTGCACGCGATCGTCCTCGTGCCGGCCGATCGCACCCTCTACCTCGCGCGCGGCCGAACGCTCGCCCGCGCCTCCGATGCGCCTTACGTCCGGGTCGCGCTCGCCGCCGCGTTCGCGCCCGGGGCGGGGCCTCGCGCGGTCGCGGTGGAGCCGGTGCCGGCCGTCGCCGAGCCGCCCCGGCGGTTCGACGAGCCGAAGCCGCCCGAGTAGGGGCGCCCCGGAAGGACCACGAGACGACGTCCCGAGCCCACGAAAGGAAGTGCCCGAGAATGGCCGCGCAGAAGATCACCTACGAGAACGGCGAGCTGAGGGTCCCGGACCAGGTCGCGCTCCCCTTCATCGAGGGCGACGGGACCGGCCCCGACATCTGGCGGGCGTCCGTGCGCGTCTTCGACGGCGCGGTCGCCAAGGCCTACGGCGGCCGGCGCGGGATCGAGTGGGTCGAGGTCCTGGCCGGCGAGAAGTCCTTCAACAAGACGGGCGAGTGGCTCCCGAAGGCGACGCTCGACTCGATCCAGGCCCACCGCGTGGCCATCAAGGGCCCGCTGACGACGCCGGTGGGCGGCGGCATCCGCTCCCTCAACGTCGCGCTCCGCCAGCTCCTCGACCTCTACGCCTGCGTGCGCCCGGTCCGCTACTTCAAGGGCGTGCCGGCGCCGGTCAAGAACCCCGAGCGGCTCGACGTCGTCCTCTACCGCGAGAACACCGAGGACGTCTACTCGGGCGTCGAGTTCCAGTCCGGCACGCCCGAGGCGCGAAAGCTCGTCGAGTTCCTCGACAAGGAGCTCTCGAAGAAGGTCCGGCCGACGAGCGGCCTCGGCATCAAGCCGATCAGCCCGGAAGGCTCGAAGCGCCTCGTCCGCAAGGGCATCCAGCACGCCTTCGACAAGCAGCGCAAGTCGGTGACGCTCGTCCACAAGGGCAACATCATGAAGTTCACCGAGGGCGCCTTCCGCGACTGGGGCTACGAGCTCGCGAAGGCCGAGTTCCGCGAGCGGATCGTGACCGAGCGCGAGACCTGGATCCTCGACAACCGGGACAGGAACGCCGACCTCTCGACCGAGAAGAACGCCGAGATGATCGAGCCCGGCCTGGAGATGGCCCCGAAGGCCTTCCGGGAGAAGATCTGCGAGGAGGTCCGCGACACCCTCGAGAAGATCGGCGAGACGCACGGCGGCGGGCGGTGGAAGAAGATGATGCTGATCAAGGACCGCATCGCCGACTCCATGTTCCAGCAGCTCCTGCTGAGGCCCGACGAGTACGACCTCGTCTGCACGCCGAACCTGAACGGCGACTACCTCTCGGACGCGATGGCCGCGCAGGTGGGCGGCCTCGGGATCGCCCCGGGCGGCAACATCGGGGACGGCTACGCGGTCTTCGAGGCGACGCACGGGACCGCGCCCAAGTACGCCGGCAAGGACCAGGTGAACCCGGGCTCGGTGATCCTGTCGGGCGTCATGATGTTCGAGTACCTGGGCTGGCAGGAGGCCGCCGACGCGATCCTGCGCGGGCTCGAGCGCACGATCGAGCAGAAGCGCGTGACCTACGACTTCCACCGGGCGCTGCCGGGGGCGACGCTCGTCAAGTGCTCGGAGTTCGGGAACGCCATCGTGGAGAACATGTGAGCGTGAGGCCGCGACCCATCGACTCGGGCGCTTCGCGCCCTCGCTCGGGGTGAGCGGTAAGCGGGCATGAGGGACTGGCGCCGCCCGATCGCGTTCCTCGCGACCCTCGCGGTCGGGACGACGCTGCTCTACGGCCTGTACTGGTGGTACGAGGTGCGGCTCGAGGTCTACCCGGGCGACGAGGTCTACGAGGGGAAATGCTACGCGTGCGCGGGGCGCGGGTCGATCGAGCCGCCGAGGCCGTGCGAGGTCTGCAAGGGCGAGGGCCACGGCAAGATCGTGAAGCCGGGCCCGAACCACCCGCGGCGCGTGACCTTCATCGTCTTCGACGAGTCGCGCCCGCGGACGGAGTCGCAGGAGCGCCGCCTGAAGCTCGGCGGCAGCGCGAAGTACATCCTCGGCGGGGCGGTCCCGGAGGCCCGCTTGAAGCTCCGGTCGGACCGGGGCCAGGTCGAGACCGTGACCGATGACGCGGGCGAGGCCCGCGCGAGCCTGCTGCCGGCCTCGTGGTCGGTGCGGGTCGAGGCCGAGGGGTACGCGGCGGTCGAGCTCGGCACGCCGCTCGAGGTGTCGGCGAGGTCGCCGAAGGTTCACCCGATGCCGTATTTCATCCAGCTCGGACGTTGATTCCACGGTCAGTCCACGGAAGTCGTGGGGAGAGGAAAGGGAGAGACCATGGCGCGCAAGAAGGTAGCGATCATCGGGGCCGGCAACGTCGGCGCGACGGCGGCCTGTTACATGGCGCTCGAGGACATCTGCGACGTCGCCCTCGTCGACATCCCGCAGACGGGCGGCATGCCCAAGGGCAAGTCGCTCGACATGATGCAGGCGGGCGCGATCTACGGGTACTCGTCGAAGATCGTCGGCGGCACGGACTACGACATCGTCGCCGGGAGCGACGTCGTCGTCATCACGGCCGGCATCCCGCGCAAGCCGGGCATGGACCGGATGGACCTGCTCAAGACGAACGCGGGCATCGTCTCGAACGTGACCGACAAGGTCCTGGCGGCGGCCCCGGACGCGATCATCATCGTCGTCTCGAACCCGCTCGACGTCATGACCTACCTCTGCTGGAAGCAGTCGAAGAAGCCCCGGGAGAAGGTCGTCGGCATGGCGGGCGCCCTCGACTGCGCGCGCTTCGGCACGTTCATCGCCATGGAGCTCGGCTGCTCGGTGAACGACGTGCGCGCCATGGTCGTCGGCGGCCACGGCGACGTGACCATGGTGCCGGTCCCGCGCCTCTCGACGGTCTGGGGGATCCCGCTCCCGGCCCTGCTCCCGCAGGACAAGATCGACGCCCTCGTCACCCGCGGGATGAACGGCGGCAAGGAGATCGTCAACCTCCTCGGCACGGGCTCGGCGTACTACGCGCCGGCGGCCGGGATCGTCTCCATGTGCCGGGCGATGATCCTCGACGAGAAGCGCCTGATCCCGACGTGCGTCCGCCTCCAGGGCGAGTACGGCCACGCGGACGGCGTCTTCGTCGGCGTCCCGACGGTCCTCGGGGCCAACGGCCTCGAGCGCATCATCGAGATCAAGCTCGAGGGCAAGGAGCGCGAGCTGTTCGACAAGTCGGCCGACTCCGTGCGCAAGGGCATGAAGGAGATCGACGAGCTGCTCGCGGCGACGGCCGCGAAGTAGGGCGGGGATCGCGGTCGCGTGAACCGGGCGGGCCTCGCGCGCCTCGCCTTGGTCGTGGTCTTCGGCGTGGCCGCCGGCGCCGCCTTCGGCGTCGGCGGCTACGCCTTCGTCTACGCCCGGGGCGCCTCCTACCTGACCGACGACCCCGCCGCCTGCGCGAACTGTCACGTCATGCAGGCGGAGCACGACGGGTGGCAGAAGTCGAGCCATCACGGCGTCGCCGTCTGCAACGACTGCCACACGCCGGCGGGCTTCTTCGGGAAGTACGCGACGAAGGCGAGCAACGGCTTCTGGCACTCGTACTACTTCACGACGGGCGGCTTCCCGGAGCCGATCGAGCTCCGGCCCGGGAGCCGCGCGATCCTCGAGGCGCGCTGCCACGGCTGCCACGGCCAGATCGTCGACGCGATGGCGGGACCGCACCACGGGGAGGACGCGGTCGCGTGCGTGCGCTGCCACGCGGACGTCGGGCACTGGACGCGCTGATCGGGGCGACCGGCCGGAGGGCTGCATGAGCGACGGCAAGGGCGGGCTGACGGACGAGAGACGGCGGCACACGGCGCTCCTCGTGACGATCGCCACGGCGACGGCCGTGGTCGCGGTCCTGCTGACGGCGCTGCTCGTCAACATCTTCGAGAGGAAGCAGGAGGCGCGGAACCCGTTCTTCCGCGTCGTCGCGCTCGACGACGGGACGGTCGACCCGGCGGTCTGGGGCAAGAACTTCCCGCTCCAGTTCGACGACTACCGCCGGACCGTCGACCAGGTGCGGACGCGCTTCGGAGGGAGCGAGGCCGAGCCGCACACGCCGACGGCCGCCGACCCGCGCACGGTCGTGGCCCAGTCGCGCATCGAGGAGGACCCGCGGCTCAAGCGGATGTGGGCGGGCTACGCGTTCGCGAAGGACTTCCGCGAGGAGCGGGGCCACGCCCACATGCTCGACGACCAGACGTACACGCAGCGCCAGGTCGCGGCGAAGCAGCCGGGGACGTGCCTGCACTGCCACGCGTCGGTCTACGTGCCCTACAAGACGCTCGGGGACGGCGACCTCATCGCCGGGTTCGAGGCGATGAACCGCCTGTCCTTCGCCGAGGCGCGGAAGCTCGTCACCCACCCGGTCGCCTGCATCGACTGCCACGACCCGGAGACGATGCAGCTCCGCGTGACGCGGCCCGGCTTCATCGAGGGCATGCGGGCGCTCAAGGCCGGGCAGGGCGTGAAGGGCTACGACGTCAACCGCGACGCCACGCGCCAGGAGATGCGGGCGTTCGTCTGCGGGCAGTGCCACGTCGAGTACTACTTCAAGGGCGAGGAGAAGCGGCTCGTCTACCCGTGGGCGAAGGGCCTCACGGTGGACGACATGGCCGCCTACTACGACGAGGTCGGGTTCGCCGACTGGACGCACGCCGACACGGGCGCGCGCGTGCTGAAGGCGCAGCACCCCGAGTTCGAGATGTGGAACCAGGGGATCCACGCGCGCTCCGGGGTCACGTGCGCCGACTGCCACATGCCCTACAAGCGCGTGGGGGCGCTCAAGATCAGCGACCACCACGTGCGCAGCCCGCTGCTCAACCTGAACCGGGCCTGCCAGACGTGTCACCACTTCCCCGAGGTCGAGCTGCGCGCGCGCGTCGAGGCGATCCAGGAGCGGACGTACAGGCTGCGCGGGTTCGCCCTCGACGCGCTCGTCGAGCTGATCGACGACATCAAGGCCGCGAAGGCCGCCGGCCGGACGGACGAGGAGCTCGCGGCGCCGCGCGCGGCCCAGCGCCAGGCGCAGTTCCGGATCGACTTCGTCGAGGCCGAGAACTCGCTCGGCTTCCACGCCCCGCAGGAGGCGGCGCGGATCCTGGGCGAGGCGATCGACCACGTCCGGAAGGGGCAGGTCGCGCTCCGGCGCGGGAAATGAGGGTGGGGGACGGCGACGTCCACGGCGTGCCGGCGCGGGCGCGGGCGCGGGAGGCCGTCCTCTTCGCGAGCGTCCTCGTCATCGCGACGTGCGGCATCTCGTACGAGCTCGTCGCCGGCGCGCTCGCCTCCTACGTCCTCGGCGACTCGGTCACGCAGTTCTCGCTCGTCATCGGGACGTACCTCTTCGCCATGGGGATCGGCTCGTACCTGAGCCAGCTCGTGCCGGGGCATCGCCTCTGCGCGACGTTCGTCGCCGTCGAGGTCCTGGTCGGCGCGATCGGCGGCGTCTCGGCGGCCGCGCTCTTCGCCTCCTTCGCCTACCTCGGCTCCCTCCGGCCGCTCCTCTTCGGCCTGACGACGGTCACGGGCATCCTCGTCGGCCTCGAGATCCCGCTCGTCCTCCAGGTCCTGCGCGACCGTTACGGCTTCAAGGAGCTCATCGCCCGCGTCCTCTTCCTCGACTACGTGGGCGCGCTCGCGGCGAGCCTGCTCTTCCCGTTCGTCCTCATGCCGGCGCTCGGGCTCGTGCGCACCTCCTTCGTCTTCGGGCTCGCGAACGTCGGCGTCGCCGTCTTCTCGACGTGGCTCTTCCGCGCCGAGCTGCGCCGGCCGGGGCTCCTCTTTGCCGCGACGGCGCTCGTGCTCGCCGGGCTCGGCGCCGGGATGGTCTTCGCGGACGCCATCCGGGGCGCGTGCGAGGAGCGCCTCTTCGAGGCGACGGTCGTCCTCGCCCACGACTCGAGGCACCAGGCGATCCGCGTCACCGACCGCCGCGGCGACCTGCGGCTCTACCTGAACGGGACGCTCCAGTTCTCATCCCGCGACGAGCACCGCTACCACGAGGCGCTCGTCCATCCGGCGCTCTCGCTCCACGAGGCGCCGCGGCGCGTCCTCGTCCTCGGCGGCGGCGACGGGCTCGCGCTCCGCGAGGTCCTGAAGCACGCGCCGGTCGAGCGCGTGCGCCTCGTGGACCTCGACCCCGCGATGACCGGGACGTTCGCCTCCGTCCAAGCCCTCGCCGCGCTCTCGGGCGGCGCGCTCCTCTCGCCGCGCGTGGCGATCGCGAACGAGGACGCCATGGCCTTCCTCGAGGAGACGGACGAGCGCTTCGACGTCGCCATCGTCGACCTCCCCGACCCGAGCAACTACTCGCTCGGCAAGCTGTACACGGTCACGTTCTACCGGCTGCTCGCGCGGCGGCTCGAGCCGGGCGGCCTCCTCGTGACCCAGGCGACCTCGCCCTCCCTCGCGCCGCGCTCTTTCTCCTGCATCGTGAACACGGTCCGGTCGGCCGGCTTCGCCGTGCGCCCGTATCACGCCCACGTGCCGTCGTTCGGCGACTGGGGCTTCGTCCTCGCCGGCGCTTCCCTCGGGCCGGCGGGGCCGCCGATCCGGCTGCGCGAGGGCCTCGGGCTCCGGTTCCTCGACGACGCGACGGCCGCCTCGCTCTTCCGCTTCCCGGCCGACATGCCGCTCCTCGACACGCCCGCGAACCGGCTCGACGACCAGATCCTCGTCCACTACCACAACGACGAGTGGGCCCGGTGGGAGTGAGCCCGTGAGGTTCACGCGGCGCGAGGCCCTGAAGCTCGCGGCCGCGCTGCCGCTCGGAGCGGCGCTCGCCGGCCCGGGCTGCCCCTCGCCCGCGCCTCCGGCGGGGGCGAGGAGGCTGCGCGGCGGCATCATCGGCGCCGCCGACGACCGCGGGCACCGCCTCCTGCGCGACGGCGGCGGGCGCGAGGCGGCGTCCGACCCGGCGCCGGCCGTGCGGACGGGCGTCGCCATCGTCGGGGCCGGCGTCGCCGGGCTCTCGGCGGCGTGGCGCCTGCGCCGCGCCGGCTTCGAGGACCTGGTCGTCCTCGAGCTCGAGGACCGCCCGGGCGGGACGTCGGCCTTCGGCGAGAACGAGGTCTCGGCCTACCCGCTCGGCGCCCACTACCTCGTGACGCCGCCGCCCGAGGCCCGGGGGCTCCGCCTCCTGCTCGAGGACCTGGGCGTCATCACGGGGTACGACGCCGCCGGCCGCCCGGATTACCGCGCCGATGCCATCGTCGCGGCGCCGGTCGAGCGCCTCTTCGTCGACGGCCGGTGGATCGACGGGCTCTACCCGCGGCCGGGCGCGACGGCCGGCGACCTGGCGCAGCTCGAGGCCTTCGAGGCGGAGATCGCGCGCCTCGCGCGCTTCCGCGACGGGCGCGGGCGGCGCGCCTTCGCCCTGCCGCGGGCCGCGGGGAGCGACGCGCCCGAGGTCCTCGCCCTCGACCGCCTCTCCATGGCCGCGTGGCTCGCGGAGAAGGGGCTCCTCGGGTCGGCGCGCCTGCGCTGGTTCGTCGAGTACGCGTGCCGCGACGACTACTGCGCGCGCCTGGAGACGACGAGCGCGTACGCCGGCCTCCACTACTTCCTCGCCCGGGCCGGTGAGGACCGCGACCCGGACCACGCCCCGTACACGCTCGCCTGGCCGGAGGGCAACGGCCGGTTCGTGCGGCGGCTCGTCGAGCCGCTCCGGGACCGCCTGCGCACGGGCGTGGTCGTGACCGAGGTGCGCGAGGAGAGGGACGGCGTCGTCCTCCGCGCTCACGACGTCGCCGCGGCGCGCGCCTTCGAGGTCCGGGCGAAGGCGGCCGTCATCGCCTGTCCGCTCCTCGTCGCGGCGCGCCTCCTCGCGCCGCTCCGCCCCGACGCGGCGCGGGCCGCGGCCGCCTCGCTCGAGTACGGCTCCTGGCTCGTCGGGAACCTGATCGTCTCGCGCCGCCCGGGCGGTCCGGGGGCGCCGCTCTCCTGGGACAACGTCCTCTTCGAGAGCGACTCGCTCGGCTACGTCCACGCGACCCACGCCCGACCGCGCCCGGACGGCCGGGCCGTCCTCACCTACTACCTGCCCTTCCCCGACGCGGACGGCGGCGCGGCCCGCCGCCGTCTCCTCGAGACGACCTTCGAGGGCTGGGCCGACCGGATCCTCGCGGACCTCGGCCGCGCGCATCCGGACATCCGCGAGACGGCCTTGGAGCTCGTCCTCTGGCGCTGGGGCCACGCCATGGTCCGGCCCCGCCCGGGCCTCTTCACGGGCGACGCCCTCGGGCGGGCCGGCGCGCCCTCGGCGGGCGGCCGCGCGCGCGTGGCCTGCGCCGACATGAGCGGCCTCCCCCTCTTCGAGGAGGCCCACTACCGGGGCGTCCTCGCGGCCGAGGAGACGCTCCGGGCGCTCGGGCGGAGGGTGGAGTCGGTGCTCTAGGAGATCGCCGACTCCACCCGCGGGCGTCCGGCGCCCCGGGTCAGGGGCACCCGCCCGAAGGTCCGCCGCCGTGCCGCACCGTCCCCCGGAAGGCGTTCCTTATGTTCCCGCCCCGGAAGACGCCGCCGCCGCCGAAGTTGATGAGGTGGTAGCCCTCGAAGACGCCTTCCCGCGACGGGCAGGGGGTGGGGTTGCGGGAGACATCGAGGCTGTCCCGCCCCGTCCAGGGCTTCGTGGGGTCGCCCACCTCCACCGCCCGCGGCTGGAGGAAGGCCTGCACGAGCGAGAAGTGCGTGGTGCGGGAGACCTCGTCGTTGCGGATCAGGTGGTCGCCGCCGTTCCGGTAGTTCCAGGGGGCGGCCTGGATGGCCTTCTCCACGGCGATCTCCACCTCGCGGACGAGCGTGGCGTTGTTGTCGGGGCCCGGAGCGTAGCTCCTCGGGTAGGCGAGATACGTGGCGGTCGGCTGGACCGGCGCGACCACCGATGGCCTTCCGCCGTAGTGGGCGATGAGCCGGTTCCACTCGGGATCGTCGATCGGGCCGCGCCAGATCGCGATGTAGGTCCCGTTCGCCCGCGAGTGGTCGACGAGGCTCCACCACTCCTCCGGGCTGTGGTGCCGGTTGTCGCTCTCGTTCAGGATCGTCGGGACCGAGAGCGGGTTCTGGAGCCCGAAGCCGTGCTGGGTCGCGTAGTCGTAGAGCTTGCGGTTGACCCGGTTCAGGTTGAAGGTCGACCCGACCGGCCGATCCGGGTAGCCGAAGTCGCGGAGCGCCTGCTTGGCGACGGCGTAGAGCCCGTCCTCCCACGCCTGGGAGGGCTGGCACCGGAACCCCTCGTTGCCGAGGTTGTAGAGGACGCCGAGATCTCCGGTGACGCGGACGATCTCGCGCACCCAGTGCTGGTAGTGGACGGGCGGCGGCCCCTGCGTGATGGAGCAGTCGTCGTCGTAGAGGTTCGGCTGCCGGTGGGCGAGGGCCCAGTTGTCGACCAGGTCCACCTCGACGTACAGGCCCTTCGAGTTCGCGTACTGCACGTTCTCGCGGAGCTGGTTGAGCACGAGCCCCCAGCCGTAACCCTGGTCGGAGAACGGCCCCGTGCGGACGTGGGTCAGGTTGGCGCCGGCGCTCGCGAAGCTGTCGACCCACTCGGGCGCGACCAGCGGCCAGCCCTTCGCGTTGTCGTTCGGCGCGGGACCGGCGCAGCACTCGATCAGGCCGAAGAGGGCGGGCTCGAAGCGGTTGCCCACGATCCGGATCGGGGGGAGGGAGGTCGGATTGGGGTTCGGATTGGGGTTCGGATTGGGGTTCGGATTGGGGTTCGGATTGGGGTTCGGACCCGGGTTCGGACTCGGGTTGGGGCCCGGACCCGGCGTGGGCGGCGGGTCGACGCGCACGACGCGCCGGGCCGTGGCCCCGAACCAGCGCACGCCCTCGTGGACCATGCGGAACTGGGGCACGTAGATGCCCGGCTGCGCCGGGGCCCGGAGGCGGAAGCGGAAGACGTGGTTCCGCCGGTACCCGACGACCGCCCCCGGCGCCAGCCAGACGCGGGTCGGGTCGGGGTTCGGAGCCGTGAACCGCGCCGCGTGGCCGGCCGCGTCGCCGACCGCCCCGAGCTTTACGTCCGGGAAGCGCCAGGCATCGCGGCCCGTGTTCTTGACCTCGACCACGACATCGACCTCGGCGCCGGCCGTCATCGTGGCGGGGATGTCGTGGCGCACGATGGACGCGTTGTCGCGGGGCAGGAACCACGCCCACCACGGCGCCCCCTGGGCGCGGGCGGCGGCGGGCGAAAGCAGACCGACGGCGGCGATCGCGAGAGAGAAGGCGGTCGCCGGGATGCGGACGCGCATTGTTCCCTCCTCCTGTCACACCCCCGAACGCCATCCGGCTTCTATCCGGGAGTCCGACCGGGGCGTGCGCGGGGGTGCACGCCCCGTCGTTCTTTTTTACCGTTCCGTGACGCCCGATCGCCGCGCTCCCATCGCCCGGCGACGGTCACGGCGGCGCATGATGCCCATATATGAACTTGACGTCAAGTTCAATTTATGGGCCGGGTCGAAGCCCCGTCCCGGCGACCGGGATCACGGCGAGGACGGACGCGGACGCCTTCCGCGAGAGCGGGGCGGGGGAGCGTCGGGGAGGGGGAGGGCCACGCGGACGAGCGCGTCGGCCAGGGCCTCGACGAGGCGGTCGTCGGTGGTCATGCGGGCCCCGAGCACGTGGGCGTGGACGGCGCCCTCGACCATGCCGAAGAGGACGAAGGCGGTCGCGGTCGGGTCGCCCGGAGCTCCCAGGCCCTCGAGCAGGCGGGCGATGCGGCCGACGAGCGCGCGCTCGGCCGCGCCGGTGAGCGCATCGAGCTCGGGGTCGGCGTGCCGCCGCTCGCTGAGCACGGCGTGCAGCCGCGGGTCGTCGCGGTGGTAGGCCAGCACGGCCTCGGCCATGCGGCGCATGAGCCGGCGCCCCCAGGCCCCCGTCTCGCCCGTCCGCGCGGGCCGCGCGGGCCGCCCGGGCTCGCGCTCGAGGCCCCCGACCGCCAGCTCGTGGATGCGCGCCAGGCGCCGCTCCGCGATCTCGCGGAGCAGCCCGTCCTTGTCGCGGAAGTACTGGTAGAAGCTGCCGGTCGCCACCCCGGCGCGGCCGGCGATCGAGCGGCTGGTCGCGGCCGCGTAGCCGCGCTCGCTGAACTCGCGCTCCCCCGCGCGCACGAGGGCCTCGCGGGTGCGCCGCGCGCGCTCCTGCGTCGGGACGCGCATCCCCTCGGGCGGCGGGAGCGGGGGGCGGGCGGCGGAATCGGTCATGTCCCGGGATGCTGCCCGAAGACGAAACCGACGTCAAGTTCGCTTTCCGGCCGCCGGTCCCGCCGCCGGGCCTCAGTCCCCGCCGAGCCCGCCGTCCTGGAACATGGGCAGGTAGCGATAGGGCAGCGCCAGCGACAGGACCGCGAACGCCCCGTAGAGGCCGCCATAGGGGTCGTCGTCGAACGTGCCGTCGGTCTTCTGCATCTTGAGGACGCTGTCGCGCATGGCCGGGTACCACTTCTCCCAGTCCTGGCCGCCGTACTGGAAGACGGCGAGGGAGCTGTAGAAGAGGGTGTAGTAGTACCAGCGCGACCAGCCGGAGTCGTTCGACGCGTTGCCCCCGAGGAAGGGCGCGCTCCTGACGACGTTCTTGATCCCCTTCTCGTACTTGCCGTCGTCGAAGAGGCCGAGCGCCCCCAGCATGTACATGCCCGGGCCGGTGAGGCCGGCCGAGCGGTGGGAGCCGCGGAAGCCGTAGTTGTACTGGGTCCAGCCGTCGGTCGAGGTCATGAGGAGGAGGTACTTCTTCGCCTGCTCGATCGTCCCCGGGTTGACGGCGATGCCGTTGTTGCGGGCGGCGCGGAGCGCGGCGACCTGCATGACGGCGACGGCGCCGGAGCCGTCGTCGTTGCGGCCCCCGTCCGGGGTCGCGTTCCAGCCGCCGTACTGGTTCTGGGCCCGCTCGATGCAGGAGACGGACTTCCGGAGCGCCTCGAGGGCCCGGTCGTAGAGGTAGGGGTCCTCGATCATCCCGAGGGACTCGGCGAGGAAGAGGACGGCGAAGCCGTGGCCGTGCATGCCCGAGCTGTTGCTGCCGATCTCGGTGATGAAGCCCTCGCGCGTCACGCAGCGGAGGATGAACTCGAGCCCCCTGGTGATGTTCTCGGCGTGGGGCCCGCGGCCCGGCGTCGAGCCCCCGGACATGAAGGCGAGGCAGCCGATCGCCGTCGCCGCGACCGGGACCGAGCTCTCGATGCTGCCGTCGCGCCGCTGCCGGCGCGCGATCGCCTGGAGGCCGCGGTCGATCGCCTGGACGGTCGCCGGCGTGACCTCGATGACCTTGCGCGGCCGCGGCTTCGGCGCCGGGTCGTCCGCCCGGGCCGCCCGGGGCGAGGCCCCGGTCGCGACGAGCGCGCCCGCGAGGAGCCAGGTCCCGACCGTCAGCGCACGTCCCATAGCCGGCCTCCCCATCGTCTCTCGCATCACACCACGGGCTCCCCGAGCACCGCCCCGAGCAGGGGACCGACGCTCCTCACCTCGACGAACCCGGGCGCGGCGGCCGCGGCCGGGCGCGCGAGCGGGTGCGAGTCGGTCGCCACGAGCCGCTCGATGGCGCCGTCGCGCCGGAGCTTCTCGACCGTGCCCTCGGTCGGCAGGAGGTGCGTCGTCACGGCGAAGACGCGCGCGGCGCCCGCCTCGCGGTAGGCGCGGGCCGCGGCCGCGAGCGTCCCGCCCGTCCGCACCATGTCGTCGTAGACGATCACCGTCCGCCCGCGCACGTCGGCGTTCACGCCCGTGACGAGCGTCTCCTCGCCCGAGATGCGCCGCTTGTAGACGAACGCGCACTCGAGCCCGCCGGCGTCGCGCGCCAGCGACTCGACCCACTTCGCCCGGCCGGCGTCCGTGGCGGCGAGCGTCGGCCGGACCCCCGGGCCGGCGAGGTCGGCGATCGCGGCGAGGACGATCGGCCGCGCGTACACGTGGCGGGCGACGATCGGGTCGTCGAAGTAGTGGGGGATCCCCTCGGTGTGGAGGTCGAGGAGGAGCGCCGTGTTGCCGCCCGCGGCCGGCGGGATCGCCGAGAGCAGCCGGGCCCGCGTCTTCGCCGTCACGACCTCCCCCGGCTTCGTCGCCCGGTCCATCGTCGCGTAGCCGTAGTAGGGGATCGCGAGCGTGAGCGTCCGCGCCCCGCTCCGCGCGAGCGAGCAGCCGAGGTCGAAGATCTCGAGCGTGTCCCGGTCCGCGATCGTGCCGCCGAGGACGACCACGTCGCGCCCGCGGACGTCGTCCAGGACCCGGAGGTAGCGCTCGCCGTCGGGGAAGACCTGGCGCTCGACGAACCCCATCCCGGCGCGCGCCGCCGCGACGAACGACGGGAGCAGGTACCCGTAGGCCTCGGTGCCGTACACGAGCCGCTCGACCACGAAGGCATCATACCTCGATCGCCGTCCGGACGCCGCCTCGTTGTTGGACGCGCGAAGGGCGGCCCGGGTTCCGGCCGGTTCACGTCGAGGCGGCGGACGCGGGGGCGGGCGGCGGCGCGGCCGACCCCTTGTCCGGGGTCACCTTGGCCGCCACGCGCTCGGCCTCGATGTAGGTCTTGGCGCCCGGGCAGACGTCGCGGACCCTGGCCTCGATCCGGTCGATGGCGTCCTCGACCTCGCGGACCGTCGCCTTGTCCTCGAAGTCCACCTCGATGGCGACGAGGACCTCCTCGGGGCCGATCACCATGGTCTTCAGGCTCACGACCTCGTGGACGGCCGGGTCGGACTTGACGGCCTCGGCGATCTTCTGCTGCTTCCGGGTCGAGATCGCCTCGCCGATGAGGAGCTTCTTCACCTCGACGGCGAGCATGAACGCCCCGCCCATGAGGACGATCCCGCGGGGACCGGGCGGCAATGCAAGCCGGGCGCGAACCTGGTAAAAAGGAACGGAGCGCTCGATCGAACCGGAGACCCACACCCCATGCGCCCGAAGGGGAAGGAGCTGCTCGACCGCCTGCGCGCCGAGGTCGTCGTCGCCGACGGCGCCCTCGGCACGCTGCTCTACGCTTACGGCGTGCCGCTCGGGACGTGCTACGACCACCTGAACGTCACGAACCCGTCCCTCATCCACTCGATCCACAAGGAGTACGCGCTCGCGGGCGCCCAGGTGATCGAGACGAACACGTTCGGGGCCAACGCTTACCGCCTGCGGCGCTTCGGCCTCGAGAAGGAGACGGCCGAGATCAACGAGCGCGGGGCGCGGCTCGCGGTCGACGCCGCGCGCGGGCGTTGCTACGTGGCCGGCTCGGTCGGCCCGCTCGGACGGCGCGCGGGCGAGGAGCTGGTCGAGGAGGTCGAGCTCATCTACAAGGAGGCGATCGTCGCCCTCGCCGAGGGCGGGGTCGACCTCCTCGTCCTCGAGACGTTCCTCGACCTCGAGGAGCTGGAGGCGGCGCTCAAGGTCGCGCTCGCGTTCACGGACCTCCCGGTCGTCTGCGAGCTGGCCTTCATGGAGCGCGGGCGCACGGCGCGCGGCGTCGACGGGGTCGACGCGGTCGCGCGGCTCGGCGCGCTCGGCGCCCACGGGTTCGGCGCGAACTGCGGGCGCGGGCCGCGCGAGACGGTCGAGGGGATCGAGGGGATCGTGCGCTCGGGCGCGGCCGAGACGGCCGCGGCGGGCGGTGCGATGCCGCTCTCGGCCATGCCGAACGCCGGCTACCCCGAGTACGTGAACGGGCGCTATCACTACCTGACGACGACCGAGTACATGGCCGACTCGGCCCGCCTCCTCGCGGCCGCCGGGGTGACGCTGATCGGCGGCTGCTGCGGGACCGGGCCCGAGCACATCGCGGCGATCGCCGCCGCCGTGAAGGGGCGCAAGGCCGTGCCGCTCGCCGAGGCACGGGCGCGGCTCGCCGCCCTGGATGAGAGGGCGGCGCCGCTCCGGGACGCCGCGGGCGGCGCCGCCGGCCCCCGCCCAGCGGCCACGGCCACGGCCACGGCCACGGTCACGGTCCCGGCCGAGCCGGGCGAGGCGGGGACGCTCCGGCCCGAGGTCGCGTTCTCGGTCGCGCCGCCCTTCGAGACGCTGCACGAGCCCGGCGACGTCGAGTTCCTGAAGCCGCGGCGCGACGGGCGCCCGCCCATCCTCGTCGAGATCGACCCGCCGAAGGACCTGGACGTCGAGAAGGGCCTGCGCGGGGCGCGGGCGCTGGCGCGCGAGGGGGTCGACGCGATCACGGTCGGCGACAACCCGCTCGCGATCATGCGCATGTCGAACCTGGCGTTCGGCTACCTCGTCCAGCGCGAGGCCAAGGTGCGGGCGATCTGTCACCTCTCGTGCCGCGACCGGAACCTCATCGGCACGCAGAGCGACCTCATGGGCGCGCACGCCCTCGGGATCCGGGCGATCCTCGGGATCACGGGCGACCCGGCCTCGGTCGGCAACCAGCCGGGGGCGACGAGCGTCTACGACATGAACAGCTTCGGCCTGGTCGAGCTCATGGGCCGCATGAACCGGGGCGAGAACGTGACCGGCGAGCCGCTCGGGCGGCGGACGGCGTTCACGGTCGGCGTCGCCTTCAACCCGAACGGCCGGCGCATCGACGACCAGGTGCGGCGGCTCGCGAAGAAGGTCGAGATGGGCGCCCACTTCGCCCAGACGCAGCCCTGCTACGATGCGGCCCGAGTCCGGGAGATGTACGAGCGCGTCGCCCCGATCGGGGTGAAGGTGTTCCTGGGCGTGCTCCCGCTCCTCTCGCACCGCGCGGCCGAGTTCATCCACAACGAGGTGCCCGGGATCGAGGTCCCGGCGGCGATCCGCGAGCGGCTGAAGGGCCTCGACAAGGACGCGGCGCGGCGCGCGGGCCTGGACATCGCGAAGGCCGTGATCGACGAGGTGTTCGACGTCGCCCACGGGTACTACCTCATTCCGCCGCTCAACAACTACCGGAACGCGCTCGAGCTGATCGAGCACATCCGGGCGCTGTCGGCGGCGCGCCGGGAGACGACGAGCCGCCCATGATCCTCGAGACGATCCCCATCGGGATGTTCCAGTCGAACGCGTACATCGTCGGCGACGAGACGACGCGCGCCTGCGCCATCATCGACTCGGGCGAGGACGGGCGCGGGATCGAGGCGGCCGTGCACCGGCTCGGGCTCACGCCGCAGATGCTCCTCGTCACGCACGGGCACCTGGACCACGTGGGCGGCCTCGCTCGCCTGCGGCGCGCCTTCCCGGGCGTCCCGATCGTCGGCAGCGCCGCCGACCGCTCCTTCTTCGAGACGGCGGCGCAGCAGGGCTTGATGTTCGGCGTGCGCGTCGAGGCGCCGCCGCCGATCGACCGCGAGCTCTCGGACGGCGAGATCGTGCGCATAGGTTCACTCGAGCTTCGCACGATCTTCACGCCGGGCCACTCGCCGGGTGGCGTTTCCTTCCACTGCGAGGCGGAAAAGGCGGTGTTCGTCGGCGACGCCCTCTTCGCCGGGTCCATAGGCCGCACGGACCTGCCGGGCGGCGACTACGGTACGCTGATTGCGTCGATCCGGTCCCGGCTCTTTCCCCTGGGGGATGACGTGGTCGTCTACTCCGGACACGGGCCGGAGACGACGATCGGCGACGAGCGGGAGACGAACCCGTTCCTCGCCGAGTAAGAGAGGGGAGACGTGAACGATCCCGTGGTAGGTCTCTTCGTGATCGCCGGTCTCGGCATCGTGGCCGTCGTCATCGGGAGCGCCAGGTCGAGGCGGCCATCGGGACCCCCCACCCGCAGTACGATCGCGAGATGGCGGCCGCCCTCATGGATGGGAAGGTGCGGATCGCCCTCCTCGAGCAACGCCTCGCCGACGAGCGCACGCGCGCGGACGACGGCGAGCGCGAGGACCGAGCGGAGGATCCCGCCCCCGCCCGGCGCCCCGAGCCGGGCCTGCGGGTCGGCGAGTACGTCCTCGAGACCCGCATCGGCGAGGGCGGCTTCGGCGAGGTCTGGAAGGCGCGGCACGCCGTCCTCGACCAGCTCGCCGCGATCAAGATCCCGACGCACGAGGCCTACATCGCGAACCTCCGGCGCCTGGGCCGGCTCCAGCACCGGATCGACGACCCGCGGGTGGTGAAGGTCCTGGGCGCCGACCTCGACGCGCGCCCGCCCTACCTCGCGATGGAGTACGTCGAGGGCCGCGACCTGCGCCGGCTCCTCCGGGACGAGAAGCGCCTCGCGCCGGCGCGCGCGCTGCGCCTCCTCGAGGAGATCGGCCTCGCCGTCAAGGCCGCGCACGACGCCGGCGTCGTCCACCGCGACCTCAAGCCCGAGAACATCCTCGTCGAGCCGGGCGACCGGGTGAAGGTGACCGACTTCGAGCTCGGGCGGGCGCGCCGCGAGGCCGAGCGGCCCGTCCTCGTGAGCGCCGACCTCGCGAGCGTCGCGGCCGCGTCGGGCGTCGTCGGAACGCTCGCCTACATGGCGCCCGAGCAGCACTCGGGCGCGGACGTCGACGCCCGCGCCGACATCTACGCCCTCGGGATCATCTTCTTCGAGATGCTGACGGGCGAGCGCCCGCACCCGGGCGACAAGCCCACCGACCTCGTCCAGGGCCTGCCGGTCGGCTGCGACGGCCTCTTCGAGCGCTGCTTCGCGCGCCTGGAGAAGCGGTTCGCCTCGGTCGACGAGCTCATCGAGGCCGGGCGCGGGATTTCGAAGAACCTGGCCAGGGCCTGACTTCCAGTCGCCCCGTTCGGCCCTCGTGTCGGACCCTCGTGGTATACGTGGCGCATGCACGAGGCGACCGCCGGACGGGGTACAACGCTTGCAACTCCAGGGACGGGCGGGTATCATGGCGCTCTCGACCCGCCCCCCGAGCGCGCTTCCGAGCCGCGCCGAGCTGCTGCAGCAGCAGCAGGGGCAGCACCAGACGATCGATGGGTTGAAGGCCTGGTCCGAATGACGCCGATTCTCCGCGTGCTCGTGAGCGACCCCGTCGCCCCCGAGTGCATCGCGGTCTTCAAGCACGAGGCCGGTTTCGAGGCCGACTACAAGGCCGGGCTCTCGAAGGAGGATCTCCTCGAGATCATCCCCGCTTACGCCGGCTTGATCGTCCGCAGCGAGACGAAGGTGACGGCCGACGTCATCGAGCGGGCGGGGAGCCTGCGCGCCGTCGTGCGGGCGGGCGTGGGCGTCGACAACATCGACGTCGAGGCGGCCACCCGGCGCGGCATCCTCGTCATGAACTGCCCGACCGGGAACACGGTCGCGGCGGCCGAGCACACGATCGCCATGATGTTCGCGCTCGCGCGCAACATCCCGCAGGCGTGCGCCGCCCTGAAGGGCGGGCGCTGGGAGCGGACGCGGTTCGTCGGCGCCGAGGTCCAGGACAAGGTCCTGGGCGTGCTCGGGCTCGGCAAGGTCGGGCGCGAGGTCGCGCGGCGCGCGGTCGCGCTCGGGATGCGGGTGATCGGCTACGACCCGTTCGTCTCCGGGGACGGGGCCACGAAGCTCGGCGGCGTCGAGCTCCAGCCGTTCGACGAGGTCCTCGCCCGGGCGGACTTCCTGACGGTCCACGTGCCGCTCACCGACCAGACGCGCGGGCTCGTCGGGCGCGAGCAGATCGCCCGGATGAAGCCGAGCGCGCGCGTCCTCAACGTCGCCCGCGGCGGGGTGGTGGACGAGGAGGCGCTGGCCGAGGCGCTCGCGGGCGGCCGGCTCGCGGGCGCGGCCCTCGATGTCTTCGAGCGCGAGCCGCCCGACGCGGACCACCCGCTGCTCAAGCTCGAGAACGCGATCGCGACCCCGCACCTCGGGGCTTCGACGCGCGAGGCCCAGGAGGCCGTCGGGACGGCGAGCGCCCACCAGATCATCGGCTACCTGCGCGACGGCGCGATCGTCAACTCGGTCAACATGATCGCGGTCGAGGCGGGGGTCCTGAAGCGCGTGGCGCCCTGGCAGCCGCTCGCCGAGCGCATGGGCAGCCTCCACGCCCAGCTCCGCGAGGGGCGGGTGAAGAAGGTCGCCCTCGCGTACGCGGGCGAGCTGTTCGGGCCGAGCGAGCGCCAGGTGCTGACGCTCTCCTTCCTCAAGGGGCTGCTCCAGCACTACCTGTCGGCGCCCGTGAACCTCGTGAACGCGATGCACTTCGTCCGCGAGGGGCGGATCGACCTGGTCGAGCAGACGAGCCTCGACACCGAGGGGTTCCTGAACCTCGTGACGGCGGTGGTCGAGACGACCGAGAAGAGCCGGCGCGTGGCCGGGACGATCTTCGGCGAGAAGCACCCGCGGATCGTCTACCTCGACAACTACATGACGGACGCCGTGCCGGCCGGGTACATGCTGATCGCGTCCAACAACGACACGCCCGGCATGATGGGCAAGATCGGCACGACGCTCGGCCGGAACGGCGTCAACATCGGGAGCATGTCCATGGGGCGCGACACGACCGGCGGGACGGCGGTCGCGATCCTGAACCTCGACAGTCCGGTCCCGCCGGAGGTCGCCCGCGAGCTCGAGGCGCAGCCCGGGATCCTCTGGACCAGGTCCGTGAAGCTCTGAGCGGCGGACGCGGCGGAGGCGAAGGCGCATGGCGGGGATCAAGAACGACGAGTGGATCCGGCGGATGGCGCTCGACTACCGGATGATCGAGCCGTTCGTCGAGAGCCAGGTGCGGGCGGGCGTGATCTCGTACGGCGTCTCGTCGTACGGGTACGACCTGCGCGTCTCGCGCGAGTACAAGATCTTCCAGCCCCAGATCCGGGCGAAGCGGCTGTCGGACATCCAGGCCGGCTACGTCGCCGGGATCATCGACGGCCAGGGGGCGATCTCGTGGGCGGGCGAGCGACCGCGCCTCGCAATCCGCGGGGACGCCACGCTCCTCGGCAAGCTCCAGGAGATGCTCGGGGGCGGCGCGGTCAAGGGGGACGCCCTCGTCGTCGAGCGCGTCCAGGACGTCCAGTACGTCCTCGGCCAGGTGCTGCCGTACCTCGCCGCCCGCCGCCACGACGCGGCCAAGGTGGTCGAGGCGGCCGCCCCGACGCCGATCGTCGTCGACCCGAAGCTCTTCGACATCGAGTCCTTCATCGACCACGAGGGTGACTGCTGCATCATCCCGCCGAACTCGTTCGCGCTCGCGCGCACGGTCGAGTACCTCCGCATCCCGCGCCAGGTGATGACGATCTGCCTCGGCAAGAGCTCGTACGCGCGCTGCGGGATCATCGTCAACGTGACGCCGCTCGAGCCCGAGTGGCAGGGGCACGCGACGCTCGAGATCAGCAACACGACGCCGCTGCCGGCCAAGATCTACTCGAACGAGGGGATCTGCCAGCTCCTCTTCTTCGAGGCGGACGAGGTGTGCGCGACGTCCTACGCGGACAAGCGCGGCAAGTACCAGGGCCAGGTGGAGGTCACCCTGCCGCGCCTGTGAGCGGCGGCGAGGTGGCTCAACTCCGGACGAGGGCATCGTAGGTGCGAGACGGCGGACCCGGAGGGCGCGGCCCCGGCGGGCGGCGCGGGGGCTTCAGGAAGGGCGGGCCGGTGGGGGGCTTCCAGGGCGGCCCCGGCCGCGGCGGGAAGTTCCGCGGCCCTCGATTCCGGCCGCGCGGGACCGCGGGCCTGGACACGGGCGCGGGGCTCGGGCCGTCGCGCTACGCCGGCCCCGTGAAGCCGCTCGGGCCGGACGAGCCCTTCGAGGAGCACGACGACGGCCCCCAGCCGGGGCCGTTCCAGCCGCCGCCCGAGCGGAGCGGCGGTCCCATCTGGAAGGGCGTGAGCGCGCAGCGCCCCGGGCGCGGCGGCGGCGGCGGCGGCGGCGGCGGTGGTGGCGGCGGGCACCGGGGCGGCCGGCCGGGCTTTGGACCGAGGCCGGGGCACGGCGGCCGGGGCGGTCCGGGACCGGGTCCCGGGCCGGGCGGACCGGGGGGACCGGGCGGCGGGCCGGGACCGGGCGGCGGCAAGCGCCGGCGGCGCGGGCGTGGCGGAGGGGGGGGAGGCGGAGGTGGGGGAGGCGGAGGCGGCGGTGGTGGGCCCCGTCGCGATGGGGGCCCGGGCGGCGGGGGAGGCGGCGAGCCCGGTTCAGAACTCGGCGGCGGGAGGGACGCGCTCGTCTCGACCCCCTCGCCGGGACCGGCCGCGGAGCCTCGTCCCGAGCCCGATCCCGGGCGCCGGCAGCCGAAGCTCAAGCAGAAGCCCCGCGACTTCCGCGTCCGCGAGGTGTACGCGACGCCGGCGCGGGACGCGGAAGGCGAGCACTTCCTCTACCGGCTCTTCAAGAAGAAGCTGACGACGCTCGAGGCGGTCGCCCGCATCGCGCGGCGCCTCGACGTCCCGAAGGCCGACATCGCCTACGCCGGCCTCAAGGACAAGCAGAGCGTCTCCGAGCAGCTCATCTCGATCAAGGGCGTCGGGGTCCCCGAGCTGCGGGACCCGGGCCTGAAGCTCACCCTTCTCGGGCGCCGCGCGACGCCGGTCTCGAGCCAGGACATCATCGCCAACCGCTTCCACCTGACGGTGCGCGGGCTCACGGAGGACGACCTCCAGTCCCTGGGCGAGCGCCTGGCGGCCCTGCGCGAGTACGGGCTCCCCAACTACTTCGACTCGCAGCGCTTCGGGAGCCTCCGGCACGGCCAGGGGCTGCTCGCGAAGGACCTCGTCCGGGGCGACGCCGAGACGGCGCTCAGGCTCTACATGGCGACGCCGTCGCCCCGGGACCACAGCGGGGACCGGCACGCGAAGGAGCTGATCCGGCGCCGCTGGGGAGACTGGGAGCGCCTCGCCGAGCCGCTCCGGACGACCCCGTACGCGCGCATCCTCGGGCACCTCGCCCACGCGCCCGCGGACTTCGTCGGCGCGATCGGGTACATGCCGCGCACGATCCGCGCCCTGCACCTCTTCGCCTTCCAGAGCCTCCTCTGGAACCACACGACCTCCTACCTCTTGCGCGACCTCGTGCCGAAGCCCGAGCGCTTCACCGTCCCCTACCAGGCGGGCCGGCTCATCTTCTACCGGAAGCTCGAGCCGGACCTCCTGGCCCGGCTCCGCGCGCTCAAGGTCCCGCTCGCCGCCGCCGGCACGAAGGCCGGGGACCCGGATGTCGCCCTCGCCCTCGAGCGAGCGCTCGAGACCGAGGGCGTCACCCTCCCGCAGCTCGCGCTTCCGCCCGCGACCGGCGCCTTCTTCAAGGAGGAGCCGCGCGACCTGCTCGTGTTCCCGGGCGACCTCGTCGCGACCGAGCCGACGGCCGACGAGCTCAACCCGGGCCGGAGGAAGGTCGACCTCCGCTTCGACCTGCCGCGCGGGTCCTACGCGACGCTGGTGGTGAAGCGACTGTTCCGCGGGGGAAGCTGACGGTGACGCCGGGGACGATCCTCGCCGAGCTCCGGGCGGCGGCCACGGCGCTCGAGGCGGGCAAGGCCGACCGCGACTCGGTCGCGCGCGGGCTGATCGCGCTGATCCGCGCCCAGATCGCGCTCGTCGAGGAGCTGGTGCCGCCCACTCCGGACACCGCCCCGGCGCGGCCGGCGGGGTCGCCGGCGTCCGCCCCGGTCGCGACGCCGCCTCCGGCGAGGACGGACGTCGACCCGCAGGCGGCGCTCGAGGCCTTCCCCCTCGAGGACCTGAACCGCTGGCTCGACTCGGGGACGATCTTCCAGATCCGCGGCGATCTCGCCTTCCTCAACCTCCGCTCGATGGGAGGCCTCAAGGTGGACGAGATGAAGCAGAACATCCGCCGCCTCGGCTTCGAGACGGAGATCGGTCCGCTCGTCGTCGAGGGCCTGAAGGGCGAGGTCTGCCTCTTCCGGCGCGGCTAGGAAGCCTGGGAAGGCTCGTCTCCTGCCTTCCGGGTCCGGCGACGGCTACTTCTCCGACCAGGCCCCGAGGGCGCCCTTGTAGAGGGCGTTGCCGGGGTCGAGGTCGAGGGCGGCCGTGTACGCCTTCCGCGCCTCGGCGTCGCGCTTCAAGGCGGCGAACGTGCGCCCGCGCAGGAACTGGATCTCGCCGGCCGTCCGCTTGAGCTCGGCCCGCGCCTGCTCGACCGACTTGAGGAAGCCGCCCGTCTTGTACGGGCGCAGGGCGGCGAGCTCCTCGGCCGCGCCTTCCTTCGTCGACCCCGCGACCTCGAGCTCGTAGGCGTCGACCGCCGCCGAGGCCGCGCCGAGCTGCTCGAGGGCCGCCTCGAGCAGCTCCTTTCGCCGCTCGGCGGCGAGGGCGTCGTCCTGGACCGCGCGGTCGTAAAGGCAGCGGCCGAGCCCGAGGCGCGCCTCGAACGGGTGTCCCTGGCCGTCGGCCGGGACCGCCTGCCGGTAGTGCTTCTCGGCCGTCGCCCACTCCTTCCGCAGGTGGGCGATCCGGGCGAGGTGGAAGTGGGCGGTCTCGCGCGAGAACCGGCTGCCGTCGTCGACGTAGCGGGTGAGGACGAGGTCGAGCTCCCGCCTCGCCTCCTCCGGCTGCCCGAGCTCGACGTAGAGCAGCACGGCGAGCGAGATCCGCGCCGTCACGAACCCCGGGTACTTGTCGATCGCCTTGCGGAAGTAGAGCCAGGCCCGGTCGAGGTGGTCGCGACGGGCCTCGCCCTCGAGGTGCTCCTTGATCGCGTCCTGCCAGACCTCGTGCGCCGCCTTCCAGTAAGCGACCCCCTCGGTCTTCTCGTCCTCGCTGATCTCGTGCCGGCGGACGGTCGCACGGACGGAGGCGTCCGCGAAGGCCTTGCCCTCCTTCGTCCACCACTCTTCCCAGCGCTTGACGGCATCCGCGCGCTTCGCCGGCTCGTCGTCCGCGAAGAACCCCAGGAACTGGCCCGTCCACGCCTCGAGATTCTCGATGGCGAGCTTCCGGACCTTCAGGTCCTCGATCTTGAGCGCCTCGATGACGACCGGCACGCCGATGTACACCCCGTTGTCGCCGAGGGCTATGGCGGCGGCGAGCTTCAAGCTCCCGTCCCGCGTGCGGTCGAGGAGCTCGACCAGCTCCTCGTTGCGGCCGAGGCGGGCGAGCTGGCCGACGAGGAACGCCCGCACCCGCGCGTCCCGCTCCCGCTCGACGAGGAAGACGAGGACCGGCACGCACTCGCGCGGGCCCGCCATGAGAAGCTCCTGCGCCGCGTCGAGCCGGGCCGCCGGGTCGCCGTCGATGAGGCGCCGGTCGATCCCCGGCAGCTTCTCGGCCAGGGCGGGCGTCAGGTACGTCTTGATCCGGGCGGCCGAGAGCACCTCCTCGAGCACGGTCTTGAGGGCGGGCGGGGCCGTGGCCAGGCGCGCCTCGAGGTAGGGAAGGGCGAAGACGCCGAGCCGGTAGAGGTCCTCGCGCGCCTTCCGCCGCGCGCCCTCGTCGTCGCTCCCGAGCGTGTCCACGAGCTTCTCGACGACCGCGCCGACCCCCTCGGGCACCGCCTGCTGCTGGGCCTCGGTCGCGCGCCGCGACCAGATGATCTGCCGGACCTGGCGGTGGTCGAAGGCGATCTCCCCCGTCCCGCCGCCGGTCCCGAGCCCCTGGACGCGCTTGACGACGATCGTCCGGCCGGAGTCGCGGATCTCGACCTGGCCCACGATCTCGGTCCCGACGTTCGTGACGACGACGTCGACGTCCTTCGGCGGCTCGGGCGGGCGGCCGGCGATCTCGATCGTCTGGATCTCCGCCCGCTCGATCTGGACCGCGCCGATCCCTCCCGGGTGCTCGACGATCACGTAGGTCCCCCGGTCGATCACGCGCCCCTTCACGACCCGGCCGTTCTTCAGGCGGACGGTGTCGACGGGCGCATCGTCGCCGCGGACCGGCACTCCCTGGAGGACGAAGGCGGCGGCGAGGGCGAGGACGAGGGCGAGGGCGGACGCGAGGACGGGTCGGAACCGCATCGAGCGCTCCTTTGGAAGCTCTGAAACGAGGGAGGTTAGCGGCGACGCCTCACGCCGCCGTCACCAGGATATCACGAAACGGTCACCCGTACACGGAGCCGGGCCGGCGTCCGGGCGACGAAAGGGGCTTCCGCGAGCGAGTTTCAGCCGCCGACGCCCGTCCCCGGCGCCCCGCCGCCGAGCCCGCCGCCCGGTCCCAGGCCGCCGCCCTTCCCGGGGGGATGGCCGTTCTGGGGCGGGGGGCCGCCGGCGCCCGCCGCGCCGGGCTTCGTCGGCGCGGACGCGGGATCGGACGGGTGGAAGGAGGAGAGGGACGCGGAGGACGCGGAGGACGCGGAGGACAAGGAGGGGGGAGTGGCGATCGCGAACCGCCCCGATCCGCTCGTGCCGCCGGGCAGCGTCAGGGGCGGGATCAGGATCTTCTGGGTCTTCTCTCTCCCGTTGCCGGAGGGGGTGACCTTGCGGAGGTGAACGAGGTGCTGGGCGACCTCTTCCTGCTCGAGACGGCGGAACTCCTCCTCCACCGGGTCGGGCGGCGCGAACGTCCCGCCCGCCTGGATCGGCCCGCCGAAGCCGTTGGCCGCGAGCTGGCGCTGCTCGTCGGCCGAGAGGCGGACCGCGCCGCTCGCCGACGAGCGCTTCTTCTCGCGCATGTGCTTCAGGAACCGCTCCACCTTGTCGAGGTTGACCTGGAGGTTGGCGATCGTCGCGCGGAGGGTCCCCTGGCGCTTCTCGAACTCGTCGCGGGCGGCGAGCTCCTCGGCGCCCCGCTCCTCGGCGGCCCGCGCGAGGTTGTCCCGCCCGTTCTGGCGCGCGAGCTGGAGGCGGGCGCGCCAGAGGGCGAGCGCGGCGGAGCGCTCGGCTATGTGCGCCTCGAGCCACTCCGCCTCCTTCGAGTGGGTCGCGATCGACTGGACGAGGTCGCGCCGGTAGGCGTCGAGCTCGAGGATCAGGCGCTTGAGGAGGTCCTCGGGCGGGTTCGGACCGAGCAGGACTTCCATGTCCCCGCCGCAGATCCGAATCGTCCTCTCGAAGAGGCCCATCCGTCCCCCGGGTTGTTAAAGGACCACCCGCGCGCCCCGAGCGTGTCAGCCCGAGAGACGCATACCTCGTGCCACTCGCGACCCGCCCGGCGTCGGCTCCGCGCCGCCCCTCGCCGCGAACCCCGGAAAAGTACGTAAGCCACGGAGACACAGAGAGATCACGGAGGTCACAGAGGCGTCGATGGAAAGCTCCGCGATCTCCGTACTCTCTCCGTGCCGCTGTGGCAAAAAAAACCAAATCGCGTTGCGCCGACGCTCAGAGGCTGTGAGTCGATCGACTCACAGCCTCTGGCCTATGTGCAGGGGGGCTTCGCGCCCCCCTCGGCCGCCAGGCAGAGCCTGGCGGCCTCACCCCGCCCGCGGAGAGGGGGCTTCGCCCCTCTCCCGGCGCCCAGGGGCGCCGGGTCCCTCACCCGGACCAGGTACGTTCACAAGCTCGTAGCGCGCGTGAGGCTTTCAGCCTCACGCGCGCTCCGCTCAACCGCGCTTGGGCTTTCCCAGCCCGGCCCTCGGGCCCGCCGCCGGCCCCTCGGCCGTCCCCGACACGTCCGCCATGGGCGTCGCCGGCTCGGCCGCCGCGGCCCTGCCGCCATCCGTCGTCGCGGGGGGAGCGAAGCCCTTCACCGCCTCGACGGCCCTCTGGGCGAGGCCCGCGGCCGACGTCTTCTCGAGGTCGACGTTCGCGAACTTCAAGAGTTCCTTGAACATGGGGTACGCGGCCCCGGCCTCGAGAAGCGAGCTCACGACCTTGCCGACGATGCTCCCGTCGCCGCCCCCGCCCGAGGTCCCGTTCGTCCCGGAAACGCCCGAGCCGATCCCCGGGCCGGTCACGTTCAGGATCTTGATGTCGCTGATCTTCTCCGCCGGCTTCATGAGCTCGCGGACGATCGACGGGGTGTGCTCGATCAGCTTGGCGGCCGCGTCGGACACGAGGATGTGCGGCGCGATCAGGTTCCGCGCCTCGACCATCCGCCGCTCGCCCTCGGCCCGCGCCTCGGCCTCCTTCAGGCGCGCGAGGGCGATGCGCTCGATCGCCGCCGCCTGCTGCTCGGCCGCGAGCGCGTCGGCCTCGGCCTTCTTCCGCACCTCGTAGGCGAGGGCGTCGGCGGCGAGCTGCTTCTCGAGCTGGCCCTGCTCGGAGACCGCCTTCTGCTTCAGGATCGCGACCTGCCGCTCGCGGTCGGCCTCCTGCGTCGCCTGGACGGTGAGCACGGCCTGCTCGGCGCGCTCGCGCTCGGCGACGGTCGCGAGCTTCTCGGCCTCGGCGGCTTCCTGCTGCCGGACCTTCTCGATGATCGCGATCTCCTTGTCGCGCCGCGCCCGCTCGATCGCGAGCTCGGCCCCGATCTGGGCCTCCTGCATCTCGCGGCGCTTCGTGACGAGCAGCGTCTCGCGGGAGATCTCGGCCTCCTTCACGCGGAGGTCCTTCTCGACCTCGGCCTGGCGGACGGCGCGCTCCTTCTCGATCCGCGCCTGCTCGACGCCGCGCTCCTTCTCGATCTCGCGCGTCCTCACGGACTGGTCCTGCTCGTACTTGTAGCGCTCGGTCTCGGCGAGCTGCTCCGTCTTGAAGACCTCGACGGACTTCATCTGGAGGGCGGCCGCCTGCTCGAGGTCCTGCTGCATGGTGATCTTCTTCTTCTCGGCCTCGACCACCTGGCGCTTGACCTGGACGTCCGTCTCCTGCTGGATCTCGCTCGCCTTGCGCTGGTTCTCGGCCACGCGGCCCTTGATGGCGATGTCGGTCGTGACATCCTTCTCCTTGATGGCGAGCTCGGCGTTCCGCTGGATCTCGTTCTTCTCCTTGCGGGCCTTCTCGGTCGCGTCCGTGATCAGCTTCAGGCCCTCGGCGTCGAACACGTTGTTCGGGTCGAGGGCGTTCTTGTCGGTCTGGTCGAGGTGCACGATCGCGACCGACTCGAGGGTGAGGCCGTTCTTCTCGAGGTCGCGCTTGAGCGCCTCCTGGACCTCGTCCTCGAACGTCTGGCGGTCCTGGTGGAGCTCGATCATGTTCTTCGTCGCCGCGACCGAGCGGAGGGCGCCGACGAGCTTCGCCTCGATCAGCTGCTTCACCGTCTCGGGCGTGAGCGACTTGTCGCCGAGGGTCCGCGCGGCCCGCAGGATCTGCTCGTCGACGGGGTCGACGCGGATGTAGAACTCGACCGAGATGTCGACGCGGAACTTGTCCTTCGTGATGAGGGCGTCCTTGCCCTCGCGGTGCACCTGGATCCGGAGCGTCTCGAGGTTGATCCACTTGATCTGGTGCAGGAACCCGACGACGAAGGCGCCGCCGTCGACGACCACGCGCGCCTTGCCCTGCCCGGTCCGGACGAACGCGAGGTTCGCGCCGGTCCGCTTGTAGAGCGCCTTGAAGGCGCAGTAGGCGAGAAAGGCGATCGCGAAGAGGACCGCGGCGACGACGAAGGCGGCGAACAGGGCCGTCTGCAGGTCGGCCGCGAGAGTCGGGCTCGACGTCCAGAAGAGGAGACCGGGCAACCTCGAGATCATCCATTCCTCCTTTCGCCGCCGGCCGCCTCGGCCACGTCCTCGGCGACCGGGCGGCAGCGGTAGGAACCTTCCCCGGCGTCGTACGAGACGAGCAGGACCCGGCCGTCCCGCTTGACGGGCGCGGCGCCCGGCTCGAGGCGGCAGAAGACGGCGAAGATGTCTCCCGCCCGGTCGCGGACCTGGGCGCGGCCGCCCGTCGCGGTCACCTCGGCGCTCTCGACGAGGGCGACGCTGCCGACGAGGCCCTGCGACGTCACGCGCTTCGACTCGTACGTCGGGAGATAGCGGGCGAAAGCCTCGCTCGCGAGCTTGGCGACGAGGATCGACGCGATCGCGGCGGCCGGGAAGCTCCGGAGCAGCGTCCAGGCGGTCGGCGCGCCCCCCGGGCCGGCGAGCCAGCCGTTCAGCGCCAGGCCGGCGAGCCCGAAGGTGAAGAGGAGGGTCGCGAAGACCACCATGAACGGCGTGCGCCCGACGTTCAGCCAGAGGAGGACCGTCATGAGGCCGCCGGGGGCGTGGAGGCCTGCGTGGACGTCCTTCTCGACGGCCGCGTCCTTCTCGACGGCGACGTCCTTCTCGACGGCCAGGTCCTTCTCGACCGCCAGATCCTTCTCGACCGCCAGATCCTTCTCGACCGCCAGATCCTTCTCGACCGAGACCGTCGAGTGGAAGAGGTGGTCGAACCCGAGGCCGAGGAACTGGAGCGCGACGAAGAAGAGGCCGAAGAACACCGGCACCAGGTAGACCAGGTTGGCCCAGTGGTCGAGGCTCGCCAGGAACGCCGGCATGTCTCCTCCGCCTTCGAGGGGGGAAGCCCCCTTCGAACACCTTACTTCCGGTTGCGGCCTCGGGTGCCCCTACCCAGAGTTGCATCGTAGGATCAGCAAACCTTGAGCCGCGTGGCGATAGGATCCGATCGCGAAGGGCCGGGATCGGCGGCCGCGCGCGGGGTCGCCGGAGGCGATTTCCACCGCGAGAGATGGCGCAATCTCGCGACGATCAGATTAGCCAAAGACGGGCGCCGATCGGGCTCGCGGCGAGAGAGCGCTCACTCACCCCTCCCCCTCGCCCCCCTCCTCGCCCGCCGCCCCCTCCCCGACCCCCGCCCCCGCGCCGGCCCCCGCCCCGCTCTTGAGCCCGTGCTTCTTGTAGTAGTGCCGGAACTGGTGGTACGTGAGGTTCAGCAGCGTCGCCGCCTTCTTCTGGTTGCCGCCCGCCTCGGAGAGCGCCCGCTCGAGGAGATCGCGCTCCATCCCCTCGACCCGGTCGATGAAGGAGCCGCCCAGCCCGCCCCCCATGGGCTTCGCCGGCCCGTGGCGGATCTCGGGCGGAAGGTTCCGCTCCTCGACCACGTCGCCCTGGGTCGAGTAGACGAGCCGCTCGACGACGTTCCGGAGCTCGCGCACGTTCCCGGGCCAGGCGTAGCTCGCGAGCGCGCGCGTCGCCGCCTCCGTGAACGACTTCATGGGCATGGCGATCTCGGCGGCGAACCGCTTCGCGAAGTGGTCGACGAGGAGCGGGATGTCCTCGCGCCGCTCGCGCATCGGCGGCAGCTCGAGCGTCTCGAAGGCCAGCCGGTCGTAGAGGTCGCGGCGGAACCCGCCCTTCTCCATCATCGCCTCGAGGTCGGCGTTCGTGGCCGCGATCACGCGCACGTCCACCTCGATCGGCCGCGTCCCGCCGACGCGCTCGAACGTCTGGTACTCGAGGACGCGCAGCATCTTCTCCTGGAACTCGGGGCTCATCGTCCCGATCTCGTCGAGGAAGAGCGTCCCCCCGTCGGCGAGCTCGAAGCGCCCGAGCTTCAGGCGATCGGCGCCCGTGAACGCGCCCTTCTCGTGGCCGAACATCTCGGTCTCGAGCAGGTTCCCGGAGAAGGCGGCGCAGTTGACGGTGATGAAGGGCTTCTTCCGCCGCACGCCCGAGTAGTGCATCGTCGCGGCGATCAGCTCCTTCCCCGTGCCGCGCTCGCCGCGGATGAGGACGGGGCGCGGGATCGAGGAGAGCGCCCGCGCCTTGTCGAGCACGCCCAGGAACGGCGGCGACGACCCGACGGGGCGGTACTTCTCCTGGAGGGCCCCGTGGTAGATCGTCGCCGTCCGCTTGAGGGTGCGGTTCTCCCGCTTGAGCTTGCGGTTCTCCTCCAGGATCTCGAGGATCTTGGCGACGCTCGCGAGCGATGCCTCGAGCCGCTCGCCTATGTAGATGTCCTTCTCGAGGTAGTCCTGGGCGCCGAGCTTCAGCGCCTTCACGGCCGTCTCGATCGTCCCCTTGCCCGTGAGGATGATCACGGGCACCTGGGGCTGCTCCTCCTTCATCTTCTCGAGGACCTCGAGCCCGGACATGACGCCGGTGCCGAGGTCCAGGTCGAGGATGACGAGCGCCAGGTCCTCGGCCATGCGCTTGAACTTGTCGAGCGCGCCGTCCGGGCTCCCCTCGGCCTCGACCGAGTAGCCCTTCTTCGTCAGGATCTTCGAGACGTAGTCCCGGACCTCGGGCTGGTCGTCGACGAGGAGGATGGTGTCGCTCACGGCAAGCACTCCTCCAGCGACGCGAGCGAGCCGAGCGTCGCGACGTCGATGAAACGGACCCCGGCCGCGAGCGCCGCGGCCGCGTCGTCGCGCGAGTCGCCGACGTAGGTCGAGCGCGCCGGTTCGGCGCCGAGGCCGCGCAGCGCACAGACGATGCCGTGCGGGTCCGGCTTCAGGCGCGGCGCGCAGTCCTCGCGGGCGACGACGACCTCCCAGAGGTCGCGCGGCGGCGCGCCTGCGAGCCCGAGCGCCGTCGCCGCCTCGCCGCGCGGCCGGCCCGTGACGACCCCGAGCCGGAAGCGGCGCGCGAGGCGCTCGATGAGCCCGGGCGGGGCGACGAAGCGCTCGGTCGCGGCGAGGCCGGGCCGACCGTCCTCGCCGAGGTAGCGCCGCTGGTACTCGGCCACCAGCTCGTCCATGGCCACCTGAAGCCCGCGCCCGGTCGCCTCCCGCGCCTTGCGGTCGATGAGGCGGGCCGTCAGCGCCCAGTCGTCGTTGGTCCCGCCGCCCTCGCCGCGCAAGCGCCGGACCTCCTCACGCCAGACCGACGTTCGGATGCCCGCGAGCCTGAGGAAGTGCTCGGCCGTCTGGCGGTCGCACTCATCGTAGCTCGCGCTCACGTCGACGAGGGTCCCGTCGAGGTCGAAGAGGAGCGCGCGGCCGCGCCGCCGCTCGTCGAGCGCCGCGCCGAGAGCGCCGAGGAGCCGCTCGACCTGCTCGGGCGTCCCGGCGGTCGCCCGCACGCAGCCCGCGAGCCCGCGGTCCCGCGAGCGGTCGCGGACCAGGATGCCGGCCTCGCGGAGCCGCGCGAGGACCGGCTCGAGGTCCGCGCCGAGACGCGCGAGCGCGAAGTTCGCGTCCTCGCCGAGGAGCGGCACGCCCATCGCCCGCAGCCCGTCGACGAGGCGCCGCCGGCCCTCCAGCGCCTGCGCGACGAAGGTCGCCGGCTCGCCCTCGGGCGGCAAGTCGAGGAGCGCCGCGGCCGCGGCCAGGGCCGCCACGTTGACGCTGTAGGGCGAGCGCACCTTCGCGAGGGCGGCGATGTTCGCGGCCTGCGAGACGAGGTGCCCGATCCGGAGGCCGGCGAGCCCGTGCGCCTTGCTGAACGTCTGCGAGACGAGGAGGTTCGGGTGGCGCGGGACGAGCCCGATCGCCGTGCGGCCGACGAACGCGCCGTAGGCCTCGTCGACGAGGACCGGGACGTCGGGCCGGGCGGCGCAGGCGCGCTCGACGAAGCCCGGCGGGAGCGGGGTCGCGGTCGGGTTGTTCGGGTCGACGAGCACCGCCAGGCGGACGCGCGGGCGGGCGAGGGCCGCGAGGTAGGCCTCCTCGTCGACGGCCAGGCGCGCGCCGTCCGGCGCCGGCTCGCGCCGGAAGGGGACCTCGACGAGGATCGCGCCGGCCACGCGCGCGTAGACGGCGAACATGGCGAAGGTCGGCGAGGGCAGCACGACCTCGTCGCCGGCGTCCACGTAGGTCTGGACGGCGACCTGGATGGCCTCGTCGGTCGCGTTCGTCGGCAGGACCTGGTCCGCCGCGACCCCGAGCCTTCGGGCGAGCCGCGTCACGTAAGGGCCGTACTCGGGGTAGGCGGCCACGGCCTCCGGGTCGAGGCGGGCGATCGCCTCGAGGGCCGCGCGCGGCGCGCCGATGGTGCGCTCGTTGAAGTCGAGGCGCAGGAGGCCGCGCCGCCCCTCGAGCGGCGGCCGATACGCCGGCATCTCCCGCACGGCAAGGCGCGGGAGGGGATGCGGCCCGGGCGGGGTCGTCACGGCACGATCTTCTCGAGCGTGTACTCGATGATGTCGACCGCCCCGAGGGCCTTGATCCGCGGGAGCAGGGACGGGACGACGTCGCGGTCGACGGCGACCTTGACGGCGTAGCCCTCGTCGCCGTGGAGGGCGGCGACCGTCGGCGCGCGCATGCACGGGAGGGCGGCGACGAGCGCCTCGATCCGGTCCTTCGGACAGTTCATCTCGAGGAGGACCTTGCGGCGCGCGAGGAGCACGCCGTCGAGCAGCGTCCGCATCTCCTCGATGCGCCGCCACTTCTCGGGCGCCTCGGCGCAGAGGCGCGGGCTCGCGATGAGGCGCGTCGACGACTCGAGGAGCGTCTCGACGATCTCGAGCCCGTTCTGGCGCAGCGTCTCGCCCGAGGCCGTGTTGTCGACGATCACGTCGGCGTCCTCGGGCGGGAAGACCTCGGTCGCCCCGTAGGTGCGGATGACGATCGCCTCGAGGCCGTGCCGGGCGACGAACGCCCGCGCCAGCCGCTCGTACTCGGTCGCGACGACGACCGGCCGCCCGAGCGCGCGCCAGCGCGGCGCCAGGTCCTTCGGGACGGCGGCGACGATCCTCACCGGGTCGAAGCCGAGGTCGAGCAGCTCCAGGACGGCCGCCCCCTCCTCGACGACCCAGTCGTGGCCGGCGAACCCGAGGTCGTGGCGCCCGAGGGCGACGAGCTGCGGGATGTTCTGCGGCTTCAGGAGCTTCACCTGGACGCCGGGCGCGGCGCAGCGCGGCCGGTAGCTGCGCTCGCTCGCCTCGACGCCCCAGCCGGCATCGGCCAGGAGCCGCGTGACCTTCTCGGCGATCCGGCCCTTCGGGACCGCGAGCTTCAAGGCGGACGCGGCGCCGGCGCCGTCCTTCGTGTCGTCGCCCATGGGGCGGCGAGTGTAGCACGGCCGCCGCCCGCCGATCAAGCGGGGGCGCGGACCGCCGGTCCGCGCGGGCGCGCCGCCCGCCCTACCTCCCCTCGAGCGACTCCTTCGCCCACTCGACCTGGTCGTACACGCTCTCGCCCCAGAAGAGCCGCCGGCGCCCGTCGGTGAGGCGCATCTCGATCTTCTCGCCGTCGTCCATCTCGAGGACGACGCGGTCCTCGGCCTCGCCCGGCTCGATGCGGTAGCGGCCCCAGGACTGCTTGTGGACCTCGGACGAGATGATCCGCGGCCGGGTGGCGTCCCCGACCGGGTCCACCGGCTCGCCCGGCCGCTTGCCCTCGACCTCGCTGCCCATGTAGGTGTCGAACTTGACGAAGACCCGGCCCGTGGACTGGAAGTACCACTTCGCGCTCGTCCGGAAGGTCCCGGTCGGCTTCCCCGTCCCGGGCCGGTGGACATAGGTCTCGAACGAGAGACGGAGGTAGAGGTTCGGCCCCTTGAACACCGTCGGCCGCTCGAAGATCCGCTTGACCTGCGGGTCGGCGGGCACCTCGCCGACGGCCACGTGGGGCGGCTGCGTCTCGAGGACGGCGATGGGGAGGCGGGCCCGCCAGGCCGCGTCGTCCCTCGCCTTGGCGGCGTCCGCCGCCCGGGCCTCCTCGAGGACCTTCGTCTCCGAGCCCGGCTCCCGCGCGAAGTCGAGCGGCGCGGGGAGCGCGTCGGTCGTCACCACCAGGCGGGCGCCCTCGAGCGAGCGGATGGCGTAGGTGGCCGTCTGTCCGGTCGGCGTGCGGAAGACGAGGGTCCCCCCTTCGACCGCGTACGCGCCGGACTCGTCCAGGGGCACGCCCGCGACCTCGAGGGTCGAGAAGTAGCGGCCGTCCGGAAGAAACGTAATTGTAATCTTCTGGAAGTCTTGCGTACATGTCCAGCGGCCGACGAGCCGGGGGTCGCCCGCGCCGACCGCGGGCCGCGGCCCGGCGGGCGGCGCCCCGGCGGGCTTCGGGGCCGACCCGGCGGGGGGCGGGGGCGCCGGCGCGGGCGGCGCGGGCGGGGGCGGGGCCGGCGGCCCTCCGGCCGGCGTGTCGTCCGGGGCGAGCCTCTGGAAGTAGAGGGCCTCCTCGAGCCCGCTGCCCGAGAGCAGGAAGGCGTCCTCGCCGGCTGCTCGCTCGCACGCGTAGACCTGCCGGTCGCCGCCGCCCTCGAGGGCGAGCCTCCCGCCGTCGTAGCTCCAGCGGCCCGAGAGGCTTTCCTCGGCGCCGCCGGCGCCGACGGTCAGCACGAAGGCGCCGTCGCGGCCGAGCCGGAGGACCCGCGTGATCTCGCCGTCCGACTGCCCCCAGGAGCCGGGCAGCCAGGCGGCCCCGTCGTCCGCGAGGACCGGCGTCGACCCGGCCGGGGCCCCGAGCACCAGGCCGGCGACGGCGAGCAAGACGAGGCCCGGGGTGAAGTGGGGCACCGGGGTCGCGCGCATGCTCCCTCCTCTCCGGGGCGCTGAGGCTTTCACCATAACTCGGGCCGTCTCCAGCCCATGGTTGAAGGTAAGGTATCGTCCCACGGCCCTCGCGTCCATGACTTACGGCGCGAATCCCGACGAAATCCCTTCCGGCCCGGGGACGGTGCCCGATTGCGCGCTCCGGCAGACTTGTTAACATCGGGACCATGCCGCAGCCCAAACCAAAGGCCGGTCGCCGCCCCCCGACCGGGCGGAGTGCAAGCCCCGCCCGCACCGGCGGGCGTAAGGCGCGCTCCGGCGGACGGGCGGCCGCAACCCCATCGCCCCGCTCCCGGGGTTCGGCGATTGACCCTACCTCCGGGAGAGCGCAGACGCGCGCGACCGCGACGGCGGCCCGCGAGGTGGTCGCCGCGCTCGAGCGCGCCTACCCGGACTGGGGCTGCACGCTCGACTTCACGACGCCCTTCGAGCTGCTCGTGGCCACGGTCCTCGCCGCGCAGTGCACGGACGAGACCGTGAACCGCGTGACGGCCGACCTCTTCCGGAAGTACCGCCGCCCGGAGGACTACCTCGCCCGGCCGGTCGAGGAGCTCGAGCGCGACATCTACCGGACCGGCTTCTTCCGGCAGAAGACGCGCTCCCTCCGAGGGCTCTGCGCCGCCCTGGTCGAGCGGTTCGGCGGCGAGGTCCCGCGGGACATCGAGGCGTTGACGACGCTGCCCGGCGTGGGGCGGAAGACGGCGTCGATCGTGGCCGGCGCGGCGTTCGGCCTCCCCGGGATCGGGGTCGACACGCACGTCGACCGGGTGTCGCGGCGGCTCGGGCTGACGGCCGCCGCGGACGGGGACCGCGAGGCGATCGAGGCCGACCTCCGCCGCCTCCTGCCCGAGGACGCGTGGATCGCGTCCAACTGGCTCCTGATCCTGCACGGCCGGCGCACCTGCACCGCCCGCCGGCCCGCCTGCCCGCGGTGCGTCGTGCGGGACCTTTGCCCCTTTCCCGAAAAGACGATGGAGGCGACGTAGCGAGGCCGGCCCGCCCCGTCGCCTGGAATCGAGCGACTTCACCGAGGTCACTGCAACATGAGGATCGCGCGGGAGGCTCCCGCCAACCCCGAGGTGACGATCTATCACACCGACCGCGGCCTCACCGACGCGATCGTCGAGACGTACGGCCACGGCGCCGGCGTGAAGCCGCCGCTCGCGGCGGCGATCCTCGCCGTCCCCGGGATCCGCCAGGTGTCGATCGTCCGCTACAAGGTCCGGGTGACGAAGGGGCGCGGCACGCGCTGGGAGATCGTGCTGCCGTCCATCGACCGGGCGGTGCTCACGTCCCTCGACGGCGACTCGATCGAGCCGACGCCGCGCGACGAGGACCACCGGTCGTTCCGCGTGCGGGCGCACGCCCCGCTGCCGCGCGCCGTCTACGAGGGCGCGGGCGTGGCCGAGGAGCATCCGCTCGCCGACGCCCTCTTCTCGATCGAGGGCGTGGCCGAGGTGATCCTCGACGGCGACGAGGTCCACGTCCGCAAGGGGCGGCTCTTCTCGTGGACGCCCCTCGAGACGAAGGCGCGCGTCGCGATCGAGCGCTTCGAGAAGCACGAGGGGGGCGGCGACTAGTTCTATTGCGCTGGTTCGCCCCAGTAGAACCCACGGAGGGTTGGGAGCAGGGCGCGAGCTCGGGACGGAGCGACGCGCGGTGATCGGGTCCTTGTGTCTCCTGGACGCGACCCCGTGGCGTCGATGGCCGGTCTTCTCTCAACCTTCTGAACTCGACTCTGTGGTCTCTGTGGCTCATCCGTCGATCCGCCACGGTAGTTTCTCATTGGAACTAGCCTAGCCGTGTCCGGACGCGGCTCCGCGCCGTGAGAGTCGCTTGCGCCCCACCGCCGCGCCCGGTTCCCAGGGTCCCAAGCCTGCCGTCCCCTGCCCCCGACTCGAAGGCCCTGCCCCTCCCTGCCCCTCCCTGCCCCTGCCTGCCCCTGCCCCACCCCAGTTCCCCGGGCCCCGGGGCCGCCCCGTGCCCCCCTGCCCCCGCCCCTGCCCCGGCCCCCGCCCCCCGCTCCACCCCCGGCTCCCCGGGTCCCGCGCCCTGCCCCGTGCCCCTGCCCCAGCTCCCGAGCCCCCCTGCCCCCGCCCCCGAGCCCCCCTGCCGCCGCCCCTGCCCCGGCCCCCGAGCCCCGCTCCACCCCTGGCTCCAAAGGCCCCTGCCTCCTCCCCGGTTGCACACTGCCTGCTTCTCGGGGCAAGAGGACCCCGGGCTCACCCGGCGCCGGGTGTGGGGCCCGCAGGGTGTAGGGTGCCTCGTTCCGGCCACGCCGGGCGTGTGGTTCTGTGGTCCCGCGGGCGCGCCGGGCACTGGTTCAGGGAGAGGGGGCAGGGGGCGGGGGAAGGGGTAGGGGGAGGGGGCAGGGGCGGGGGCAGGGGTAGGGGGTAGGGAGAGGGGTAGGGGTAGGGGTAGGG